>Ga0155687_133_pt1 | contig 59363 bp, 55 predicted proteins | sample RifCSPlowO2_01_FD_107344 | JGI IMG/M metagenome (GOLD analysis project Ga0155687, IMG submission 107344) | Candidatus Giovannonibacteria bacterium RIFCSPLOWO2_01_FULL_44_40
ATGCCTAATGATTCAACAGATTTGGCTCGCGCAATTAAAAAAATTTTGGAAGATTCGCAACTTGCTTCTAAAATATCTCAAAGCGCTCTCCAAAAAGTTCAAAATTACACTTGGCAAAGCCGCGCCCTCCGCGCCCTTGACAAGTTTTTATAAAGGAGTATAATATAGTCAGAGTCCGTTAAATCTATTCTGGCGGACAACTCCAGAGAAGAGAGGAGAAAGTTATGGCCAGGGTTCCTGAAGATAAGCTTCTTAAGGGGAGCGGCGTTGTTTCAAGATTTGATTTCGACAAATACGATCGGCGCACCGATCGAATGGCGCCTTACGGTAGGGGCTTTTTGCATCGTGATGAAGCGAAATGTAGTGACTCTGATTGTCGCGAGAAGTCCCATTCTGTGTTTTTCACTTGGAAAGAGGTTGCGCGCGGCGGATTTGTTCCGGAGATAGGAACGAAAGTGACTTATGTCGCTTTACCGCCGAGCAAGGCCGATAAGGCGCCTAGGGCGATTTCTTTGCGCGTGGTTGAGAGAAAAGAGCGACCGAGCAAGGTGGCTGATGTGGATTTGAGATACGGCCGGTAAAAAAAACAACGGACAAAAAAATTTTGAAAAGGAGGAGAAAGAAATGAAAGACTACAGTTCAGTCGCGCGGCTGAAAGAGCGACGCGATGAGATTCAGAGAGAGCTGAACGTTGTTGAGGCGCAGATTGAGAGCGCAAAGCGCACCCCCAACTCGTACAACTCGAAGGATGCTCGCGAACGCCAGAGTTTGCTGGGGAGGTTAGTTGGCACACGGATTCATGAGCTCAACCAACGCCGCCTCGCTTTAGGCGACGCGAGCAGAAAGCTCGGTCGCCTTATCAGTGAAGCCGAGCGGCCGGTGGTGGTGCCGAAGGGGTGGAAACCGCTGGAGCGGTGGTCGCCGACGCCAGAGCAACTGGCTGGCGGCGGGACTCGCAAGGTGAAAGTTCAACCTAGCAAGAAAAAAGGTGGGCCAAAGGCCAGCCAGCGCCAGCAGATGCGACCGCATAGTTGATCGAGATCCTAAAAGGAGGCGCTTCGCGCCCCCTTAATTTATAAACTGAAAGGAGGAGTTGTTATGAGGCAGAAGCGATGGATTTCTGTTTCAAAGAAGAGGCAAGTCAAAAAAAACAGACACAGAGATTTTCACTTTCACGATTCGGACTACGCAGATCGGAGATCGCGAGAAGGAAGAGAGTTTGAGGCGAGAGTCAGTGGCGTTTTAGCGATGATGCAGGACAATGGAAAAATTCTACGATTCAAAAGTCATCCGCCGGGAAGTTTTGAAGACAGCGATGGGGATGATTTTACGGTAGAATTTGTTCAGAACTGTACGCCTCATTCTGCTTCTTTTGGCGTTACGATTTCCTGGGAGAGCTACAAGCAGTATTTTAAGAAACACCCTGGAAAAGAATGCATCAAAATGGAGTCAAACTATAACGACGAGGAAATTGAACAAGCGGCCTTGTCGCTTGTTCAACGAATCGGTTTGCCGGTCGGACCAATCGAGCCAAATCAGCCTTAAAAAGGGGTATTGTCATCCCGCGCCTTTTAACTAAAAGGTGCGGGATTTTGCTTTAGAGATTAAAGTATTTTTTTAAATATTCAATAAATTGCGAAACTTGCCGCAAGTTATTTTGCAAGACGCTGTAAACGACATCTATTCTCAAGTCGTGATAATCGTGCGCCAAAGCGTTGCGAAAACCGACAATTTTGTGAAATTCCGCCAAGAATTCAAGAGGCAAAACTTTTTCTTCGCCGAGAATATCAAGCGCCTCCCGTGTTTGAGTATGTAGCTTATTTGGTTTTCTATGACTTGAAGATTGCTCATTGCGCGCGAGTCAAATTATATTTTTTAAGCAAGTATGTAAAATCGAAATATTCGTTGAGCGTCTTCGGCTCTAAGATTAAACGGTGCGGCTCGCGTTCAAAAATTAATTTGCCTTGCGCAATGATTTGATATTTTAGCTCCGGCGATTCAATGTCGTTAATGCTATGAATGTCGATTTTATCCGTAGAGAGCGATTTAGAAATCTCGGATGAAAAGTGAAAAACCAGATTGCCCCTTTTTACTGGGTCAGTTTCTAAAAAGTAAACCCCAAAATCATAGTCGCTTTTGCTAGCGGCGCGGCCGTTTGCTTGCGAGCCAAAAAGATAAACTAAGCCGACTTCGCCGGAGGCTTCGAAAATGTGCCCAAGTTTTTGTTTTAGCGCTTCAACATCCGTTTTCATATAAAAATAATATCACAAATAGCCTTGCCACGCCCCCTTGACAATTTTTATAAAAGGAGTATAATGGGGACAGGTTTAGTAAATTAGGTTTTTTTGACAAAGTGTGTCCCGAATAGCCCGAAAGGAGGTTTTTTATGGAGGAACTGAATTGGAAACGGTGGGTGCGGGTGGATGATCATCTGCGGATTGCGTTGGAGACAACGCTGCCAGCCGGTGTCATGCCAGAATATGTGGATGTGGTTGAGGTTCCGTCTGTTGCCGAGCTTGAAGCGGATAAAATGATCTACCGGGCCAAAGAGGCGGTGGAGAAAAAGTTTAATCCGCTTGTCATTAAGACCGACGCGGACGGCGGAAAGGAAACCGTGGATCGGCATTATCATCCGAGCATCGGCGATTTTCCGAATTTGCGATCGGCGGTTCGGCGTGTGGCCTTTAAGGTTCACATCAAGAAAGGCGACAAGCCGGAGAACGGCCTTTTCAAGAGGCTCTGTTTACACAGACATCGCGGCGGGCATAAATTTGCTGCCAACATGTTGTGCGGCCGAGCTAAGGAGTTGAAACAGGAAAATCAAGACAGGGTTTTCGGTTTCAACTCGGATAGGAGCAGCAATGTTGATTATCTAAGTTTGTCCTATCCGGGCGAAGACGGAAAGTTTGAGCCGTTGTTCATTAAGGCAATGGATCCCGGAATGAATGCGCCCTACTATCTCAAAATTGAGGCGCATGATGAGGCTGATGGGGTTGTGGTTGTTGAGGTCAGTTTGGTCAGCATTCTCAAGGTGCCCGCATTTTTGCGGGTTTGACAAAGGCGAAAAAATAGAAAAGGAAAAGGAGGAAAGAATCATGGGAAAGAAGATTGTTATTACGCCGACCGAAGTGGCGGCTGAAGGGCTTCAAGAGGCAACGGGTGTTGAGGTGAAACAGTATCAGTTCACCAAAGACGCTCATTGCCGCGTGGGGCACTCGTTCTACAAAGGCGAGTTGTACGGCGTGTACGAAGGACAGCACGATGTGTCTCTGTCACAAGTTGAGGCTGAGATCTTTAACTTCGAGTTGCGGGATGCGCGACATCCGCAGTTGGAGGTAGATGGCTCGATTGGTGAACTGGTCCACTGCGACCTCGAAGTCTCTCGCGATTGCGTGGCGCTCGGCGGACTCTTTTTGCCTAAGCGATGGGTGTCTCCGAGGAGCGGAAACTCCGTCGGGAATTACACCCCAGATTTGGGCGAAGAGTTCATTGCTGTTTGCGAGCCGTGCAAGCAGGTTGTCGCTGACGATGTAGTGGTGACGAACCGAAAGGTGGCGGTCAACGAGCAGAAAATGACGCCTCGGTTCATGAAGCGGGAGTCTGCCGAAAGAATCGTCGCCGCTCGCCAAAAAGGCGCAGAATTGCGCCAGCGCATGGACGACAAGCTGTCGGGAATCCGCGAGCGGCTTCGCGCCCGTCAGGATTTTCAGCGGTAAGGCAATGTTATCCCCGGCAAGCAGAGTGGAAGAGAAATTCCACTTCCTGCTTGCCGGGATACTTTTAAAAAATAAAAATAAACTTTGAGAGTTTGCCAGTGAGAACGTCAGACGTTTTTAGCGGTAAGCTCTTTGAAAAATTCGGTAAAAAAACAAAGAAAAAGAAAGAGATGGGAGGAAAGAAAGACGGACAGTAAAAGCAAGCCTTTGACTGGTTTGGCGCAAGAGCTGAATCAGTTTGAAAGCAGGGCCGCTGAGGTTTTTTACGAGCGAAAGTGCGACCAAGCCATCGCTTACGAGTTGGACGAAAGAATACGGGAAGCTGCCAAGGTGCTGAGCGAAATGGTTAATAATCGCGAGGAAAGATCACATGAGTTCGCTGACCTGTATACGCGGCTGATCAATGACTGCGGAGAAATTTTTGGCTTGCGCAATTTAGCGCAAAAATCATTTTTGATGTTCCGCGCGCTTACGGAAGCAATTGAGTTTTTGGCACACTATCATGCGATGCTGTACGTTTTTGGGAGTTCTCCGTCGGTGTCGCTCGATGCTATTTTGGATATTGTGCTCCGCAAGTACAAGGATCGCGAGAATAATGATCAGGCTGATACTATTGGGCACCGCAAACTAATAGCCTCCGTTGCCCAAGCGTTGGTAGAAACTATTGGTGAGATCAGCAACGGCATGGAGGATATTTGGAGAGAAAATCGGCCCAACACTTTGGCCGAGCACAAAGCAATGCTCGCGATGTTCCAAAAGGCTGAATCTGTGGCTGCAGCGTACCTTTCGACAGGCAAGCGGCTAGCTCCTAGATACCACGGGCAAATTAGTAAATATTTTAGAATGATGGTGAGGAGGAAAGCTGGCTCCCTGCGGTATCTATCAAGTCAAATCGACCGCTTGGAAGATCGCATCCAGCGTTTGGAGGATCGCAAAAAATAAGCGATTTCTATTCCGGCAGGCGCGTGTGCAAACAAGCACACAGCGCTTGCCGGGATTTTTTTATTTTGGTATAATTGCATTATGAACACATCAAACGTTTTAACTATCCCAAAGACCATAACCGGCGACGAGGAGCTTGTGGTTATGCCGAAACGCGAGTTTAAAGAGCTTTGGGATAGGGCTTTTAAAGTCCCGCGCAAAGAGGATGTATTGAGGTGGTCTCGTGAAGCAAAATTGCTGAAACAAACAGGAAAATTGCCAGTATTGCGCTCGCTTAAGTCGTTGGGTTAAGTATCAATGACAATTTTCTATCACCCACGTTTTCAAAAATCTTTTAAAGATTTACCTTTTGACGTTCGGCAAAAGGCCGAACGGAAGGAGTCTATTTTTAGAGCAAACCCAAAAGACGGCAGACTAAAAACGCACAAACTTCACGGCGAGCTGAGAGATTTTTGGAGTTTTTCTGTAGATGTAAAGTATCGCATTATTTTTGAGTTTGATGGCGATGACATAACATTTTTAGACATAGGAGACCACGATATCTATAATTAATAATTTCGCGCTTGCCGGGATTTTTTTATTTGGTATAATAATGGACATGCAACTTTTATCTAAAAACATACTGGGGGCGCTGATAATACTCATGCTTTTGGCGTTTTTGTACACTTCGCTGGTGGGGACTTTTAAGGAGGTTAAAGAAATTTCGCTTTCGGAATTGGTTGGGAAAATAAACACTGGGGAAGTTTCTAAAATTGCGGTAAAAGATTCGGATCTTGAAATTACTCTGAAAAACGGGGAAGAACTTAAATCCAAAAAAGAAAATGAGGCGGCGCTCTCCGAAACTTTGAGAAATTACGGGGTTTCCGATGAAAAACTGCGCGCCGTTTCAATTGACGTCAGAAATCCGTCAGGCGCGCTTTATTGGTTTGGGGCGGTTTTGCCGTTTCTTGTGCCGTTTTTACTGATAGTCGCTTTTTTCTGGCTGACCGCCAAACAAGTACAGCGGGCGAATGTTCAGGCTTTCACTTTCGGGCAGTCCCGCGCGCGCGTGATTAATCCCAAAGACGCGAAAGAGCGTGTGCTTTTCAAAGACGTCGCTGGAGCCAAGGAAGCCAAAGAAGAACTGGTTGAGATCGTGGATTTTTTAAAGTCTCCGAAAAAATTCATAGACATCGGCGCGCGGATTCCCAAGGGCGTGCTTTTGATGGGCGCCCCGGGGACCGGCAAGACTATGATGGCAAAAGCCGTCGCAGGTGAGGCGGGAGTGCCGTTTTTTCACATGTCGGCTTCGGAGTTTGTTGAGATGTTTGTAGGCGTCGGCGCTTCTAGAGTCAGGGATCTTTTTAAGATGGCTAAAAAAGCCGCTCCTGCCATTATATTTATTGACGAAATTGATGCGGTTGGGCGTCACAGAGGCGCCGGTTTGGGAGGAGGGCACGACGAGCGGGAGCAGACACTAAACCAGATTTTGGTGGAGCTGGATGGTTTTGAAACAAATGAGTCAGTTATTGTAATGGCGGCGACCAACCGGCCGGACGTTTTGGATCCTGCTTTGCTTCGGCCGGGGAGATTTGACAGACGCGTGATTTTGGATTTGCCGGATATTAACGATCGCGAGGATATTATAAAAATTCATTCAAAGAAAAAGCCGTTGGACGGGGACGTCAATTTGCGCAGAATCGCCGAGCGCACCCCAGGCTTTTCCGGCGCGGATTTGTCTAATTTGATAAACGAAGCTGCGATTTTGGCGGCGCGCGAAAACAGAAAACACGTGACGCAGATGGATCTTATTAATTCCATAGAAAAAGTGCTTTTGGGACCGGAAAGGAAAAGCCATGTGCTTTCGGAGAAGGAAAAGAAAATTTCAGCTTATCATGAAGCAGGGCACGCGCTTGTAACCGCTGCTTTGCCTGAAACCGATCTAATTCATAAAGTTTCCATAATTTCAAGAGGCCGCGCCGCCGGTTTTACTTTGGCTCTTCCTACGGAGGACAGGCATCTTTATTCAAAGACACATTTTATTTCGCAGCTTGCGGTTTCTTTGGGCGGGTATGCCGCCGAGATCGTAGCTTTCGGCGAACTTACCACCGGCGCGTCGGACGATCTGAAAAAAGCAACTGATCTCGCGCGCGCGCTGGTTACAAAATACGGAATGTCCGAAAAAATCGGGCCCTTGGCTTTCGGAGGCCACGAAGCCCATGTGTTTTTGGGAAAAGATTTTTCGGCGGAGAGGGATTACTCCGAAACATGGGCGACCTTGATTGATAAAGAAGTAACGCGGCTTATGCAAAACGCCCTTAAAAAAGCCAAAGAAGTTTTAACCCGCCACAAAAACGCGCTTGACGCCTTGGCGCAAAAACTTATAAAAGAAGAGACAGTCGAGCGCGACGAATTCGCGAAATTCGTCAAAGCCCACGGAGTGACTTAAAATTTTGCGAGCGGTAGGACTCGAACCTACAACCCCCGAGGTATAAGCTCGGTGCTCCGCCATTGAGCTACGCTCGCGCTTTTTTGTTATAGCATAAAAAACATTTAAACGAAAGCCTTGCAATAACCTGTTTTTTTTATTTTGTCAATACTTGACGGAATGTTGTGATATTTGTTAGCTCTAAAGATAGAAACAATTTGTGGCTTTTTGACAAAAAGGAGGCCAAAATGTCAGAACGCAAAGTAGTTGCGGATAACGAGAGATTGGCATTTCATGTGGTTGAAGTTCTCAGCGGCAGGAGGCGGTTTGAAAATGCCGCACAGGGCGTGGCTAGGATGATTTTGGGAAAGAAGCCGGAAAAAAAGATTCACGCCGGGCGCACGGTTTACGATTTTCCATTCTTTCGCGAAGGGGAAATTCATATCGTTGGCTGGTATGACGAGATTAACGACTTCGTGCATTTTGTAAAAAATGCTGCCGAGGGCGGATCGGCCAAAGAGATGGCTTTTGTTTTGGTCGGCGAGCCGGGAAACGGAAAAACTTTTTTCGTTGATTATGTTTGCAGAAAATACAGGGCATTTCTCATGAAGCAGGAAAACCGCAAGTACACTTTTAAATTCGTTGGGTTGGTTGATGCTTTGAAATACGACGAAAAAGTGGACGAGATGCACTCTCTTACTTTTGAAGATCCGACGACTCTCGCGATGAATCTCTTTGAATCAAGCGACGAGTCTAAGGAATTTCTTGCGCATCAGGGTTTCAAAGACAACGCTATTGAGGCGCTCTATGAGCGAAGGCGTCCGCTTGGCGCGTCCACCGAGTATTTGTGGTATGAGCTCATGTCGCGATACGGCGGGGACGTAAAAAAATGTCTGGAGCATGTGCAAGTTATTCCTGTGCCTATGCGCGAAAGCTTGGGTACCACGACAGGGAAATATTCCGCGAAAGATAAAATTACTTCTTCGTCGGTGGATCTGTTGGGCGAAGAGTCGTTGCAGCACTTGTTGCTCTTGAAGCTCGGAGATCCAAATAAGTTTGATTTAAATCGCGGAGCTTTGGCGCGTGTTGCAGGGTCCGGAATTCATTTTTCCGACGAGCTTTTTCGAAACAAAACAGATCTGGTGCAAATTTATTTGCAAGTGATTCAGAATAGAAACATAGAGTTGGACGGTTTTATCTGGCCAATAGACACCTTGATGATTGCGACTTCAAACAACGATGTTTACAACCGATTTGTTAACGAGAGGTCAGAGGCGCCCATCAAAGACAGGTGTAGGATTTGCTATGTGTCGCATAACACCGATTACAAGCTACAGCAAGAGCTGACAAGCTACTCTATCGGCAGTTTTGCGAGAACCACTATTACCGGCGAGCCAATGCACGAAGACCCGAATTTAAACTACGCTGTTTCGGTAGGAGTTGTGCTGACAAGGCTCATTGATTCCGGCGGCAAACTAACGCCTATTGAAGCGATGAAATTGGAAGCTGGCGAAATCGCCGGTGAGAAGGGCGTGAAAACTTTAGTGGAGGTTAAAGAAACCGCTAACGCCAATCCGGACGTCACCAAACGGTGGGGACAAAAAGGACTTGGCCATCGGGACTTGGGGAGAGTTCTTCAAATTCATGCGGCGACTCCCGAGAGCAACGAAGGCAAATGCATGTTTGCCAAAGACGTTTTTAAGGCGATGGAGCGGATTATTCTGGATTATGTTCCTGAAGCAACCGACCGCGACAAGTTTATGAAAGATCTAAAAATAGCGCGCGCTCTTTACCGCGAACAAATCAAAACCTCGCTTTATAACGCTTATAGAAATGACAAAGACGCCGTCCGCAAGGATGTAATGGACTATATCAATATGATTATCGGCGTGGACGCAGATAATCTCGGGGCTGACAAAATCTGGACTTACAAAGACCCGCAGACCGGAGAAGCCAAATCTCTCAAAATTGATGAGAGGTATATTGATAGTGTTGAGAAGCGCCTTGGGCACCACCACAAAGAAAGTAAGGAATCGTTCCGCAACAGCATAAAGAAAATTTATACCCAAAGAGTGCCACTAAATCCGAATTACGATTTTATGGATAATCAGAAACTGGTAAAAGCTGTAACCGACGTAAGGCTAGAGTCCGATGTTGGGGCCACAGGAAGCCTGGTTGGTGCTTTGGCTAATCGGACCAATGATGAAAACGTGCAATTGCGCAGTCGGGTTGTTGGCACAATGGCTGATCGGCTTGGTTATTGCACAAGTTGCGCTGTCAAAACCACTGAATACTTCTGTGAGAAAGACGATGAAAGCTAAATTTTTGAATAAAGAAACGAGCCGGCGCGGGAGAAATTTCCAGCCGGCTCAATTTATGACAGCATTGGACAAGGTTGGAACAAAGTGTGCGGGAGAAGAAAGATTTAGAAAAGAAAACGGCATTTATGTGTCGGAGCATTCTCCGGTTGCATCGCTGGAATCGCTTGATGAGCTTTCAAAAAGAGAACAGCAGCGCGAAAAAGACGGATTTCCTAAAAAAATCAAAACACGCAGGATAATGGTTGGTCCCGGACGCATTATTAATGTGCCGTACATTGAAGAGGAAAAACTTGTTCATGGAGAATTTGAACCAAGCGATGCGTCAGATCAGGGCAAGCCGGGACACGGCGAGGGCGATATAGGAGATGTTATTGGCGAAATTCCGCTTTGGGGCGAGGGTGAGGGTGACGGAGACGGTGAAAGCGATGAGCCGCATGCTGGCCAAGGTGAAGGAGGCGATCATGGTGAGGAGGAAGAAGCTTACAGGTTTGGCAAGGAGCTCGCGGCGCAATTTCAACTTCCTAATCTGAAGGATAAGGGTAAAAAAGTCCCGACAGATGAATATGTTTACGATCTGACAGATAGGCACAGAGGTTCCGGCCAGCTATTAGATAAAAAAGCTACTCTAAAAAGCGCCATTCGCACCAACGCTGGGCTTGGGCGCATCGATCCGCGCAATATTGATCCATCGAAACTGGTCATCGGTCCGCAGGATAAAATTTACCGAGTCCTTTCAAGAGAAAGAGTTTGGAAATCGCAGGCGATAGTATTTTTCTTAAGGGACTACTCCGGTTCTATGTGGGGCGAGCCGACTAAAGCAGTAATTATCCAGCATTTGATGATTTACGCCTGGCTCATGGACCAGTACGATAAGTTGGTTATCCCAAGGTTTGTGGTGCATGAGCACACCGCCAGAGAGGTTTCTGTGAGAGCTTATTTTAGATTGCAGGCTAGCGGCGGCACATTAATTGCCTCCGGCTATAAAAAAATTCTTGAAATCATTGAAAGCGAGGGGCTTGCGCGCGATTACAACATTTATGTGTTTCAAGGCACCGATGGAGATGATTTTGATGATGGCAGGATAGCGACGCCTGAAATAGAAAAGATTTTGGGTTACGTCAATCGCATGGGCGTTAGCGTTCTTAAGCACCCTTTTTACGGAGGGCAAGATACGATTTTCGAAAACTATATCAAGCAGGCGAATTTTTTGGGGAAAAGGGATCTTTTCAGGATGCACGTGATGCTTTCGACTGAAGTAACGGACGACAAAAACATAGAAGCGGTCAAAACGCTAATCGCGCAGGATTAATTAATGAGGCGGCTCGTCCGAGCCGCTTTTTATTTTGGAGCCGCACAATACCCGGCCGCCTTTACTTTTTCCAAAGTTGTGCTAGGTTGAGCGTAGAATGTTTGACATCATGTAAGGAGGCAAATCTTATGGAATTGATAGACCAGAAAGCTAAGAAAATCATGGAAGAATGCAAGGCAAAGGCAAAGGAAGCAGGGTTGAGCGTTAAAGGAGAGACGCTGGAATACATTCTCACCAATCAGAATATGATAGAGCTTTCTCCGAAAAGAATGATCCCGACTCTTTACGACTATTGGGTCCATGACGTGGAGGTCATCCGAGACAAGTGGGTTTACGGCGCTTATCCGCATAACCCTTATGAGACGTGTATCAACACCCGGCCTGGGATCTCGTTTTATAACGACAACAACCCGGATTGGCTGAATTGCATGATTTTTTATCATGTTCTTGGGCATCTTGATTTTTTCCAGAACAACATTTTTTTTCGGAACACCTGGAATGATGACTTTTGCGGCGAGGCCCTGGCAGATAAAAGGCTGATTAACAGAATCCGCGAGGAATTGGGTGCCGAGAAGCGCTGGGTTGATTACGTAATTGAATTTGCGAGAGGAGCCGATAACCTCGTCGGATTTTATGCAGAGCTTGAAGAGGCGGATAGGGTCGCTTCCGGGCAGGTTTTTGGGTTATTTTCCGAGAAGGCGAATTTCTATTTTGGAGAATTTTTGAAGCAGCGATATAACGATAAAAATGTGGAACTTAAGTTTTCTTATGACGAGGTTAACCGCTACAATCGCTGTTTGAAACAGTACGGCGAGAAAAACGGGGAGATGTGTTTTTTTGAGGACATTGATTTCAAAAGCAAATTTCCTGAATTTCCGAACGTTTTTAAAAAGCGCCAGGAAAAAAGAGACGAGCGGAAAAAATCAAAGGACATTCTGCAGTATTTGATGGATCATTCCGAATTTATAAACAAGGATGAAAATAAATGGATGAAAGACGTCATCGGTGTTGTGAGACGCACCTCTCTTTATTTTCAGCCGCAGATCAGGACAAAGATTGCTAACGAAGGCTGGGCGAGTGTTTGGCACGAGCGTCTGTTTATGGCTGACGAGCGGATGAGAGGGCACGAAATAGACTTTGCCAGCGTGAACGCCGGAATTTTGGTAGATCGCAGGCTCGGGCTCAACCCTTATATTTTGGGAAAACGGCTTTTTGAATTTATTGAAGAGCTGGCCAAAAAGGGCAAGCTTTCCTACGACTATCAGTTAATCAAAAACATGGACACGAGGAAACGGTTTGATCAAAAGCGCGGAGACGCGTACGGCACAACGGCCATGCTTAAAGCGCGCGAAAATTTTGATGATTTCATGCTGATCAATTTTCTTTCGGATGATGATTTCCAGGATTTTGTCATTAAGTACGATCTTTTCATCGCCGGCCAGCGGTTTAATAAGGATAAAATGGTAATCGAAGTTTACATTAAATCGCGCGACGGGAAAAAATACCGCAAAATTCTAAACGACAGCTTGTATCACTCTCCGTATATTGTAATAAATCACGACAAAGCCGAGGAAGACGAGATATATCTGGATCATGTGTATGAAGGAAGGTCGCTTTATACGAGATACATCCCGCCTGTTTTGACAGGTCTTGCATATCTTGCAGGCAAAACAGTTAAGTTAGAAACAACGGAATTTGCAAAAGACCGAAGAGAGGAGTGGGAGTTGCTTATGAATCCGGAATACGAGCAGAAATACCAAAAACACCGCGTGCTTTATACTTGCCGAGAGAAAAACTTTAGAAGGGAAGTTCTTTCCTATGGCTCCAAGGAGGAACATTAAGATGGGCGAAACAAAAGAAGCGCTTGAGTCTTTAAAAATTGCGATTGAAAACCGAGAAAAAAGAACGGTTCTCGGCTTTGACGAGTTTGCGGATCTGGCGCGGAAAGAACCTGAAAGGATTTTGCGCAATATATTTCAACTCTTTCATAGCATGGTAAAAATGTATGTTGGTGAGGGTAAAGACGAATACCCAGGGGATCCCGAAAGCATTGGATTCGTTGAATACGATTGTTCTAAGATTTTTGCGGAGGGCTCCGATGCTCCATTTTTTGCCGACACGCTTTTCGCAAATAGGTTTGTACGCCAAGTTTCCGGTTTGAGCCAGGGCGCCCAACAGAATAAAATTCATGTGTTTAAGGGGCCGCACGGATGCGGCAAAAGCACCTTCTTAAATAATCTTTTAAGGAAATTTGAAGAATATACGGAGACGCGTGAAGGGCAAGGTTTTGAGATTTTTTGGGACATTTCTGTAAATGAAACAAAAATTGAAGTGCCGTGCCCGAGCCATGACCATCCTATCTTGATTATCCCGAAGCGCTACCGCGCCGATTTTCTGAACAAGTTACTGCCCGACTCCATGCAAGATTTTAAGCGCAAGCTTTTGGCAAGCAAGGAGTACGCTTGGATTTTTGAGAACGAAGTCTGCACGATTTGCAAATCTATTTTTTGGGCGCTATTTGATAAATTGGGTTCGCTGGAGAAGGTGCTTGACATGGTGAGGGCGCGCCCCTACATATTTGACAGGCGGCTGGGAGAAGGCATAAGCGTTTTTAATCCGGGAGATAGATTGCCGGAGAAGGCTTTTGCCATGAGCGATCGGCAGATTCAGATGAAGCTAGACAAGATTTTCGGGGTAAGTCTTGTCAAGTATGTTTATTCCAAGCACGCAAAAACAAATAACGGCATTTATGTTTTGATGGACATTAAATCGCACAACGTAGATAGATTACTTGAATTGCATAACGTTATTTCTGAAGGCGTACATAAAGTAGATGACATAGAGGAGAGGGTGAATTCGCTTTTTTTGGCCTTGATGAATCCGGAAGACAAAGCCGCTGTTGAGAAGGAAACAAAAGCAGAGTCTTTCCAGGGCAGGATTCAATACAATGAAATCCGTTATGTGCTAGACGTGCCTACCGAAGTTAATATTTACTGCGGAGTTTTCGGCAACGAAATCAAATCGCGCTTTCTTCCAAGAGTTCTTGAAAATTTTGCGCGGGTAATAATTTCTTCGCGGATGAAACCGGATTGCGCGCCTTTAAAAGAATGGATTCCAAATTTTAGGGAGTATAGCAAGTATTGCGACGAGCCAGGGCGTCTTTTAAGGATGTCAATCTACGGCGGCGTAATACCTTCATGGCTTTCAGACGAAGATAAGAAAAAATTTACTAAACAAGTTCGGCACAAATTGATTGCCGAGGGCGAAAGTGAGGGAGAAGAAGGAGTTACTGGAAGAGAATCCATCGGGCTTTTTAGTGATTTTTTCATCAGGCACGAAGGTAAACCCAATTTAATCAATATGGGCCACGTTACGGAATACTTCAAGCACGGCATCGGCCGAGATCGCCGCGATAAATATATACCGCCGGATTTCATGGTCTCGCTTGTAAAGTGGTATGACTATACGGTTTTGAGCGAGATTAAAGAGGCGTTGTATTTTTACAACAAAGACCAAATTATGGAAGATATTCTAAATTATCTTTGCGCGGTAAGTTACGATATAGGAAGTAAGGCGATCTGCCCGTCTACTGGCAAAGAGCTAGAAGTTACGCTTGATTATCTCAAGGCGCTGGGAACTTGTTTTACTGGGAAGGAAATGAGTAACAATGCCGCCAGGAATTATGCTGAAGAAATCCAGAAAAGATACACGGAGCTTATTGCCAAAGATTGGCACGTGAATATAACCGAGACAGAACTTTATAAGGAGCTTTCAGGGGCGTATATTAGAAATCTAAAAGAAAAAGTTCTCCATCAGCCGCTTTTCAAAACTGAAAGTTTTAGAGATGCCGTTAAGGCATTCGGAACGGAAATTTTTGAAACGTTTGACACGAGGCTGAAAGAGCATATTGCGCATATGATTAAAGTTTTGGTAGAAAAATTCTGTTATACTGAACAAGGAGCCCAAGAAATTTGCCTCTATATGATAGACCAAAAATTAGTTGAAAAATTTTCTTAAGGCACTGGCCGTCCGGTGCCTTTTTGTTTTACATCATTTTACGCTATTCTGAGTTTATAAATGCAGAATAAAAAAAATTACCTAAAAATCGCTTTTTCGCAGGACTTGAAAGGCGCGGATCGCATAGTTTACCGCGCTTTGGAAATTTTTCCGGGGGCTTTGGCTTGGGGGACGCTTTTGGGAATGGTCGCCGCGTCCTATTTTTATCCGGTGGGCGCGGCGTTTTTTATAATTATTTTTGATCTTTATTGGCTTATTAAAACCGTGTTTTTGTCTTTTCATTTGCGGGCTAATGCGAAAAGGATGAAAGAAAATTTGAAGATGGATTGGCGGGAAAGGTTAAAAAACTTAAGAATAGAACATATCTGGCATCTGGTGATTTTGCCGATGGCGAATGAGCCATACGAAATCGTGCGCGGCACAGTTGAGGCGATTTCTAGGAGCCGCTGGCCGAAGGATAGGATGATTTTGGTTTTGTCTTATGAGGAGAAGTGGGAAATTGGGGGGTTAGAGGTTGGCAAGAGGGTTCGTGAAGAATATCAAAATATATTTCCGAATTTTTTAACAACTATGCATCCAGCCGGACTCGAAGGCGAAATCTCCGGAAAAGGCGGCAATGAAACCTGGGCTGCAAGAGCCGTAAAAAAACAAATTATAGACCCGAGAGAAATCCCTTACGAAAACATTATTGTTTCTTCTTTTGATGTAGATACGCAAGTCGGCCAGCAGTATTTTGAATGTCTTGCGTGGCATTTTCTTACAGCGAAAAACCCAACACAATCTTCCTATCAGCCGGTTCCTGTTTACAACAACAACATTTGGGATGCGCCGGCGTTATCTCGCGTGGTGGCGACATCCGGGACTTTTTGGCAGATGATGCAGCAGGAGCGGCCGGAGCGGCTGACCACTTTTTCTTCGCACTCTATGAGTTTTAAAACTTTGGTGGATTTGGATTTTTGGCAGACAAATATGGTTTCGGAGGATTCGCGAATTTTTTGGAACTCACTTTTGCTTTATGACGGAAACTATGAATCGCTTCCGCTTTCTTATCCTGTGTTTATGGACGCGAATCTGGCGCCGACTTTTTGGCGGACCGCGAAAAATGTTTACCGCCAGCAAAGGCGCTGGGCGTGGGGAGTGGAAAATTTTCCATACGTTGCATTTGGTTTTCTAAAAAATCGCGCTATTCCATTGCGCGCTAAACTATATTATTTATTCAACATGATCGAGGGCTACTGGTCGTGGTCAACCAACGCGCTTTTGCTTTTCGCGTTAGGCTGGCTCCCGGTGCTTTTGGGTGGGCGGGAATTTAACAATTTGGTATTGGCGTATAACCTCCCTCAAATTACCCGTATTATAATGACATTTGCGATGGTTGGGCTTGTAACCTCCGCGATAATTTCTATGCAGCTTCTTCCGCCTCGCCCGCCACACTATAGCCGATTACGCACAGCATCGATGGCGCTTCAATGGATTTTAGTGCCGTTCACAGTAATCTTTTTTGGCGCGATTCCCGCACTAGACGCCCAAACCCGCTTGATGCTCGGAAAATATCTCGGCTTTTGGATAACGCCGAAACATAGGAAGTAATTACTCAAAATGCAGGGGCTCTTGCGAGAGGGCCTTTTGTTTTCAAATTAACTTTTTAAATTCCTCGTCAGTTAAGCCGGCGTCACGGATGATGCTTTTGAGTGTGTACGGGTTTAGTCTGTTGTGTCTCGGGATCGTGATTTTCCTTGTGCCATTTGTCATTCCAACATGCTTGCCCTCTTTTGATATCCAAAAGCCGGCTTTCTCAAAAGCTTTTATTGCGCGTTCTGATGACACGTCAGTAAAAAGCATTAAATTACGCTGGCGCGACTTCAACCTCAAGAGTTTTCGCTCCTTTTAGTTCTTCTCGCTCCATTTCCAAATAAGTCAAAATTGCGTCTTTGATATTTTCTAAGGCTTCTTCCTCTGTGGCTCCTTGGCTGTGGCATCCAGGCAACGCGGGTGCGTGCGCGTCATATCCATATTCGCTTTTGTGAATAATCACAGTGTATTTCATGGTCTTATGTTATCATATTAGCTTTTCTTTGGCAATTTACGCAAAATGCGGTGGCTCTCGCGAGAGGGCTTTTACTTTTTCAACCAACACCGAGTGTTGGTTGAGCGAAGTTGATTCAATAATTGCTTTTGCTTCGGCGCGGGCGGCTTCGACCATTTTGAGGTTTCGCAGGGCTTCCATGCCGATGTCAGAGATGCCCCATTGGCGGCGGCCGGAAAGTTCGCCCGGGCCGCGAAATTCCAGATCGTACTCGGCGAGCTCAAAGCCGGTTTTAGCCGTAGTCAGCGCCCTCAAGCGACGAAAAATATTTGCAGAATAATTACCAGCCAAAATAAAACAGTAGGATTTTTTATCACTTCTTCCTACGCGGCCTCTAAATTGGTGAAGCTGTGCGAGCCCGAACCTTTCCGCGCTTTCTATCATCATAATTGTCGCGTTTGGTATATCCACTCCTACTTCAACTACGGAAGTGGAAACCAAAACCTGCGTTTTGCCGTCGCGAAACTGGCGCATGGTTTCTTCTTTTTCTTTCGGCGTTAATTTCCCATGCATTATGCCGATCTCGAACTCAGGAAAAATTTTTTCTTTTAACTTTTTATATTCTTCTTTTACGGATTTCATCTCCGCTTTCAGGAAGTCCGACTTCCTTGGGAAGTCGGACTTCCTCTGGTCCAGCGGCTCGATGCGTGGACATATCACAAAAGCCTGATCGCCCTCTGCTAATTTTGTTCTGATAAATTCATAAGCCAGATTTCTTTCTTTTGGTGGGACAATTTTTGTTTCAATCGGTTTACGACCGGCAGGCATTTCATCGATTAAAGAAACATCCAAATCGGCGTAGATTGTAAGCGCGAGCGTGCGTGGGATCGGGGTCGCGGTCATTGTCAAAAAATGCGGAACTGGAGGTCCGACCTCCCCGGGAGGTCGGACCTCCTTATTTGCATTCTTTTGAAAGAGTTTCGAGCGCTGCATGACTCCGAATCTGTGTTGCTCATCCACCATCGCGAGAGCCAACTTTTTAAACTCAACGTTTTTTTCAATTAAAGAGTGGGTGCCTATTAAAATTGGAAATTCGCCTTCTCCAACCCACTTTAAAAGTTGTGTTTTGGAGACGTGCGTGGATTTTTCGCGCGCGATTTTCGACGGGAATTTTTCCGAAATGGAGGAGGTTAGAAGCCCGATTTTGAGTCCTGCGCGTCCTAGAACTTTTGCGAAAGTTTCAAAGTGCTGGCGCGCCAGAATTTCGGTCGGCGCCATATACGCAGCTTGCATGCCGTTTTTGGCGATTACATACGCAGCGCAGGCCGCAGCAGCCGTCTTGCCGGATCCAACGTCTCCTTCCAAAAGTCTGTTCATAGGATGGCCGGATTTGAAATCTTTTATAATGTCGTTTACGGCTTTTTCTTGCGCGTTGGTCAGTTTAAATGGGAGCAACGTAACAAATTCATCGCGCAAAGTTTCGAGGTTGGAAAGTTTAATACCGGAAGTTTTTTTGATTTCTTCTTTTTGGGACATTCTCAAAAGCTGCATCAAAAAAACTTCTTCAAATGCAAAGCGCTTTTTCGCGGCCGAGGCGTGATCCTCGGTTTTTGGAAAGTGCGCCCAGCGGAGCGCTTTTCCCAGCTCCGGCAGATGGTATTTTTTTATTATTTCTTCCGGCAGAAATTCGGCGATATTAACTTGCCTGATTATTTTTGAAATCGCTTTTGATATCCAAAGGGAGGAGATGCCTGACGACGCCGAATAAAGCGGTTGCAGTTTGGCGGAATCTTCTTTAGAAAACGCTGGAATAACGCTGCACGGGACAATATCATAAAGCGGATTTGCAATATATTTTTCCTGTTTTCGCATCGCGACCTTGCCTGAAAATATCGCGCAAGATCCTTCAGGGAGCATTTTGGCGATGTATGGCTGCCTAAACCAGACAAGTTTTATCCGTCCGGTTGGGTCTTCAACGGTTGCGTAAGCAATGTTTAATTTTTTCTTCCATGTTTTTTCGTAGTCAATTTTTTTAACCTTGCCCCAGACTCTGACTTTTTCCCCCTCAAAAACTTCCCCGATTCTTTTTAAATCCGCCGGATTTTCATAGCGGTATGGAAAGTGGTAAAGTAGATCGCGTACGGTTTTTAACCCCAAATTTTTAAGCGCAGATTTCTGCCGCGGATTGAGTTGTTTAAAAATTTCCTCCAATGGAGTAGCCAAAGTCATAATTGATTTTTAGCACGAAAAAGCGCGATTAGAAATATCTACTTTTTGTTTTACTAACGTAACGTGACGATCGTCAAGATACGTTAATGGGTTGAGAGTTTGGTTAGTGGCCATTTTATGGTTAGTGTGCTAGATAAGAGGCTAGAAGTCGGAGATTAGAAGTGGGAAAAAGACGAAAGACATTGATTGAAAGAATGCGAAGCGGGGAATTTTTGGTAAGCATCCAGATTGATCCGCCGGGGGTGTCAACGGATTTGAAAGAATTTCAAACCACGATTAAGAAGCTTATTGAGGTCGGAGCCGCGCTTTTTGATATAAATTCCAGTCGCAGAATATCGCATGATTCTGTTGAGCTGGCCGTTGCGCTTGCGCGGAGAAAAATTGACGTAATTCCTCACGTAACAACTCGCGACAGTTCCATCAACGGCCTTTTAAACCAAGCCTTCGCGGCTTATTCGTTGAGCAAAGTCAGCGCTTTCTTGATTATCACCGGCGATCCATATGAGGCTGAAAAAGCAATAATTCCTTCGCGCGGAGTTTTTCAGACCGATTCAATCGGAGCGCTTAAGGCTTTCGACGAGTATTTAAGAAAAAGAATGGGTTTGGGAATTGCCTTGGGTGCCGCTGTAAACCAAAACGAGCCAGACTTGGAATACGAGGGAATAAGGATTCAAGAAAAGGAAAGCGCCGGAGCAGATTTTTTTATGAGCCAGCCAATATTTAGCGCGTTGCAGGCTATGGAGCTTTTAAATTTTTATCACCGCTATTCTAAAAGACCCCTGCTTGTTGGTGTCTGGCCGCTTGTTTACAGGAAGACAATTGAAGCAATAAAAAATGCCAAGATTGTTGGCGTTTCCTTGCCTAAAGAGGTTTACGAAGAATCTTTAAAGTTTTGGGAGCGCGAGGATGCGCTTTTGGAATGGGGTTTGGAGGGCGCTTTAAGACTAATAAGATTTTTGAAGAATGACGGTCGCGCAAGTGGCGTTTACATTGTAGCTCCATCGCGCAATCCACAGGTTTTGTTGGACATTCTTCCTGATATTTTATAGCCTCTTAGTTAGAGGCTTTTTTATTTTGTCTAAATTGTCTAAAGAGGTTGGAGGTTTTATAAATAATAGACCGAGTTGGGACGAACTGTTTATCGCGATTGCGGTTTTGGGATCCTCGCGCGGAACTTGCGATCGGTTGCGAACTTCTTGTGTTCTTGTTAAAAATAACAGAATTGTCGGGTCAGGATACAACGGCGCAGTTTCAGGACTTAAAAATTGCGATGAGGCCGGGCATTTGATAATCAATAATCATTGTGTGCGAACTTTGCATGGCGAAGACAATGCGATTGCCAACGCTGTTTCATCGCTGGACGGAGCAACTGCTTATATTATTGCTACTCCGTGCTTGGGATGTGTGAAAAAAATGCTGCAATACGGCATTAGGCGAATTGTTTATGTCGGAGCGTATTATAACGGACCAGGATCTGAATTTATCGCAAAAATTTGTAAAGGCAAGCGGGTGAAAATCGAGCAATGGACCAATGACCCCAAAAAGATCGTTCTGATTTTTCAGAAAATCTTTACGCGACTAAGCGGTTCCGGCGGCATTTTCAAGGATTTGAATTTGGCGATAGTCCCTTTTGATATACGCGAAAGTGCTAAAATGGAGAAGAAATGCAAAAAGGCAAATTAATTGTTATTGAAGGGCCGGACGGCTCTGGAAAAACAGAGCAGTGGAAGCTTTTGGCGCAGCGCTTGAAAAAAGAAGACCATCGTGTTGAACTTGTGGATTTTCCCCAGTACAGCAAGGTTTCGGCCGGGCTTATCAGCAATTATCTGCGAGGAATTTACGGAAAACCGGATGACGTATCTCCATACGCGGCTTCGCTTTTTTACGCGCTTGATAGGTATGATCTTTCTTTTAAGATGCGCGATTGGCTTGAAGAGGGAAAGATTATTCTGGCCAATCGGTACGTCGCGTCTAACGGCGGACACCAAGGCGGCAAAATTCATAACGCGCGCGGAAGAAAAGAATTTCTGAAATGGCTTTATCAGACAGAATTTGAGATTTTAGGGATTCCAAAGCCTGACATCAACGTTTTTTTGGATTTGCCGATTGAAGTGAGCTTGAAGCTTATAAAAAAACGCGGCTTGGCTCAAGATGGGCATGAAAATATCCAGCATTTAAAAAATGCGCATGCTTCTTATCGCACGATGATCAAGGAATTTCCTAAAGAATTTTTGGTTATCAATTGCGTGCGCGGAGGCAAATTGAGACCTCCGGAAGATATTTACGAAGAAATTTGGACGAAAGTTAAAGAAAAATTGGGGCTGTCAGCAAAAAAATAAACCCCGTCATTCGACGGGGTTTTCTTGTTTTAAAAGAGCGAGTTTTCTCTGCGTTGCGAGCTCCGCCGCCATCCGAGTGAGCTCCGGATCTTCAGCTTTGTTTACGAATTTCATCGCGGCTCCCAAAAGCGGATGGATTTCGGAAAGGAGCCTATGCATTTCAATGCAAACTCTTCTGTAGCCCGGATGCCCCTGTGGTTGTGTGCGCAGTTCCAAAAAATGGAAGGCTTCGCGGGCGTTCATTACAAACCTAAAGCGCATTTTGTGCCCCAAAAGCGTCGCGTACGGCGTTTCCTCTTTCAGTCCTACTCCTTTCATGTAGTCATACAAATCCGCTGAAAGCTCAAAGCAGTTTTTAAACATATCTTCCATTCCGGACTCTTTAACAAGTTTCGGAACGTCATATCCGTAAGCGGGCGAGAGCCGCTGCCACTCCGGCATGTCCAGCACGCGATGCCTTTGAAGATCGCGGAAAATTCCGTAGCCAATCAAAAGTTCCCATTCATAGTGAATTTTTTCCAAAGCTCTTCCGGGTTTGTGTCTGTAATCTAGGCGATTCCCGACATAAGCGTTGAACACTTCAAGTTTTTGCTTGCGCGGCCAGATTTTTACGCGATTTTGCAGCATTTTTATCGGCATTTTTGTTTCGCTAAAAAGTATCTCCGGCGCTAAAATATCAAGCTCATCTCCTTTCGGCCACCAGTCAACCAGAGTGACTTCATTCTCATTTGATACCTGAGGTTGGAATAAACCGAAATACGATTTCGCAAGATTTGCTATAGCGGAGGCAGTATCTTGTCTATAGACTATCGCCGCGCCTCCGCGTTCCGGTCGCTCAACCTGTTTTAAGAATGGGCCGGCTACTTTTTTTGATTCCCGCAAAATGGATTTCGCGGTTTCCTGCGCTTCTTCCAGAGTTTGCGAAGCGAGAAAATAAATAAGATTCTCAACGGATTGCGCGGGAGCCACTATGCCAACGGTTGATTGTGTGGCTACCGGCAGCAATGCCCTCGCGGCGTCGCATGCTTGTGCTCTAGTTGCTCCCAACCAAGCCGCGCGCCCTATTTTGTCTTCCGGTTCTTTTGTTTGAAGTCTTACAAAAGCAGTGAGCTCGCGGACGATATAAGAGTAATTATTAAAGATCGCGTTCATGCGCTCTATGTAAGTCAGCTTAACTTCCGGCGAAAGATTCGGCGGAATGTAATATTTATACCGCCCTGATTCATCTTTTTGATCAAAATAAATGTAGCGCGTTGACTGCTCCAGATATCCCGCGAACCTTCCCCATTCCAATTTTTTTGTCAGCAGATTGGAGGCGCGCTCAACAACCAAAAGCACATAGATTAATTGCTTTACGGAATCGTCTCCGAACCCGGCTACTATTTTTTCAATAAACTCTGGAGCCGCGGCTTCGGCTATCGCAAACTCAAGCAGATAGGTCTTTCTTAAATCTTGCGCGCTTCTCGAAAGACGCGCCATGGATGCGGCGGCTAAAAGCCGCGGCGCTTCGTCCGTGAAAGCGTAAACATCTCCGTACGGATCGGTTACGATGTTTTGGAGAAATTTATAACCTCGTTTGGTGATCGCGAGCCCATCATCCCTTTTTACAATATACGGATTTTTTGCCACGTTTCCTCCTTTTTCGGAAATCTAAAATACATACTTGCACACTTTTTTGCATTGCGCTAGGGTGGTTGCAGAAAGCGGAGGTTGAATGGACATTGCAAAATATATTGATCACACTCTGCTGAAGCCGGATTCTACGAATCTTCAGATTAATAAATTGTGTCAGGAAGCAAACGAATATCATTTTGCTTCAGTTTGCGTTAACCCCAGTTGGGTGTCTTACTGCGTCCCTAGGCTTACCAGAAAAAGTACGAATATATGTTCTGTTGTGGGATTCCCGTTTGGCTTGAGCTTGCCAAACGTTAAAGCCTTGGAAGCAAAGCGAGTTGTTGCGTGCGGAGCAAGCGAAATAGACATGGTGATAAACATCGGCGATCTAAAATCCGGATATCTTACGCTTGTTGAGAATGATATTCAGGTCGTTAGAGATGCCGTCCCGCAACACACTGTTCTTAAAGTTATTATTGAAACCTGTTTGCTTACTCGCGAAGAAAAAATTTTGGCGTGTAAAATTGCCAAAGAAGCCGGAGCTGATTTTGTTAAAACGTCCACCGGTTTTTCAACAGGCGGAGCAACTGTTGAAGACGTCGCGTTAATGCGCAAAACGGTCGGAAAGAAAATTGGAGTTAAAGCCGCCGGCGGAATCAGAGATTTCGCAACGGCGAAAGCGATGTTGGATGCCGGAGCCAACCGCCTCGGATGCTCGGCTAGTGTCGCTATTGTAAAAGAGGCCTTGTCAAAAACTTGACGGAGCTTTTGTTTTGCCAGCAGGCAAACCAAATTGCTACAGCAGATTGATAAATTCAGCAATAGTTAGGCTGGCTTGTTTAATGATTGTTTTCATTGTTTTTGGTGTAAGTTCTTTTCGATGAAACGGTACGGTTACTCTCAACTCCAATTTAACACGATGCCTTAATTGAATATGACTGCCACTTTGATGATATTCATAAAAACCCGCTTTTAGCAGGGCTTTTATGACAATTAGGGACGGGATGCGGGGCAATTTTGGCAATGGAATTTCAGGTTATACGCCAACAAGCACCCGTTCTTTTTTTGGCAATCCGAATGTAAGCAAGGTTTTATCTTTGAGCGCGGCTTCCAGATGGCATTTTATTGCATCTTTGGCCATTTCTTTTGCTTCTTTTAAATTGTCTCCCTCCGTGACTATCCCAGGCAATTTTGGCACAGTTACTGTATATCCCGCGCCATTCGGTTCAAAAATAACTTCGTATTGAAAAATCAGTTCTCTTTTTGTCTTCATAAGATAATACTATTCTTTTTAATATTTGCGGTCAACATGTCGCAAGAGAAGCCATTTTGAAAAAAACTTGACGGGGCTTTTGTTTTGTGGTATACCTAAATTAGAAAGAGAGGAGCAAGTATATGCCGGAGGATAAATGGGAAGAAAGAATCAAGAAGATTGAACACGCAAAAGACGATCCATTGATGTTGCCCATGGAAATTCCGCTTAAAGATTGGCAGAAAGAATTTCAGGAAGAGTTTTGCCAAAGCTGTATTCATTACAGCGCTTCGAAAGACTGTAAACTGCACTGGACAGATTATATTGGACAGTGCCATAATTTCAGGTGGAATTCCTAAGGTGATTTATGATCTACGCGCATATTTATAATGATTGCGGGAAGTTTAAGCTTTGCTACCGCAAATGGACCAGATTTCATGATGTGGAAGAAGAAAAAGAGCTTGCGCCGAACATTGTCGCGACCATAGAAGAGCCAACAGGGGACGAATTACTGCTTTTGAAAAAGATTTATGATTACGTCGCGGCTGAAGGAATTATTATTGAAAGCTTGCCTTCGGCAAAATCTATCCGCAATCGCTGTTTAACTCGCCTCGCGTCTTTGCCGGACAGCGACAAAGTTGAGATGCTGGAAACATCCGTCAGAAATCTAGCCGCTTTGCTTGAGAAGCTGCGCAGGGAGGCCGATGAGATGAAAAACGTAAACGCGCACATCCCGCATTTGTTGAGTGAATTAGAGAAAACAGGTTATATGCTTGAGCAGTTGAGCGCCGTGGTATCAATTATGGAAGACGAGCTTGGTTGCGAGCACCTTGATGCCGCGCGCCGGATACAGTTCGAGCGAAAAGCGCAATCCTACCATTAGGCTTGCCTTTTTTATTTTGTGCGCTAGAGTGTTTATAGACAAATTTTTACGGGAGGGTATGATATGAATATCATGAATGTTTTGAATTTTTTAGGCTTTGTTGATTTTACAAGCACAATTTGGAATCTTGTTGCTTACGCCGGAATGGTGGTTATCCTTTTCGGTGTTAAATCAAAGAATTACAGGCCGCACCTGATTGGTTTCGGCGCCGTAATCCTTACGTTCTTTGCCTTTTTATTTCTGCGAGATTATATTTTGACGAGCCTCCAGTTGTTGATTGCCATTTCCGGCGTTTTAGAAATTTTTGGAGTTAACAAGAAAGTTTCCACCACGATCTTTTCTGTTCTCTCCGCCGTCCTTTTTATCACTCTTATCTTTGGCGGTTATGTTCCGGATGCTCTTAGGTGGTTGGGTGTTTTTGGAGCACTTGGCATCGCTTTTGGTCTAATATTTGTGCCGCATCGATTGGGATTTGTCAGCATGGCGCTCGGCGGTGCGCTTTTGGTGATTTATGCCCCATTTGTCGGCGCGTGGGTTTTCTTTTTTCTCAATTTGATTTTCACCATCTTAAATTTGCAGATGGTGATGAGGCTGAACAAGGAGCAACCGATATAGGTTGCCTTTTTCTTTTATAGGCATAGTATGAATATATAAATATGCTGGTTATTACAACAGCAATCTCCGGCTCCGGGCGGAATGAATATTTAGAGAAAGTGAAAGAACATGCTTTGAGTCATGGCAAAAAAATAAAAATCTACCCTGTGGGAGACATGATTTTAGAGCACGCCAATGCAATTGGCGTGCGTTTAACTCCAGAGAACGTTCTTAACGCAAATCCCTCCGTTACAAATTCAGTAAGAAGCGCGGTTTTTGAACGCATTACAAAAGAATTGCCAAGGGCGCTTAACGAAAATCATGCCGTCGTTATCAATATTCACGCAATGTTTTTTTGGAAAAAGGTTTTCCAGCGCGCTTGGGATAATTATTATGTTTCGCAACTCAATCCGGGTATGTTTATAACGTTTTTGGACGATGCCGATAAAGTTCGGAAAAAATTAAAATCTCGTAAACAATGGGAGGCAACGAATCTTTCTTTGGAAGAAGTGATGTTGTGGGGAAATGTTGAGGTTGAAACTACGGCTGGTTGGGCTGAAATGATGCGCCAGCTTCATTATGTTGTTCCTGTTTCCGCACCCGCAACGCTGCTTCACAGATTAATGTTTGAGCCAAAAACGGACACGGTTTATTTAAGCATGCCGCTTACGCATGCTTACGAGCCGGAAGTACAGAAAAAGGTAGACCGGCTGGCAGAGGAGCTGCATAAATATTTTATAGTTTTTGATCCGCGATATATTGATCCGCTTGCATCGTCAAACGGCAAAAAAATAAACATGGCGATTTATAATCAAGTGGTGAATCGGGATCTTTATTGGTTAATCAGGCAATCTCACCGGGTCATCGCGTATTTTCCTAAAATCGTGCTTTCCGCCGGAGTAATTAATGAAATCCGCGAGGCATACGAAACCCAAAAAGAAGTTTGGCTGATTTGGCCAAGGGGGGAATCAATCAGCCCGTTCGTGACTTATTATGTCCACAAAATTTTCCGCAGCATACCGGAATTATTAAGTTTTCTTTCCAGTTCTTTAAAAAACAAATCAAAAAGCGCAAGCCATAAAAGGAAGGAGTAATAAATGTCCAAAAAATGCGATAATAAGAGCGTTGGGATGCGTTTTGAGAAGGACGGCAGGATTTTGATGATTGAACGGAAAAAATATAATCCCGGATGGGCTTTGCCAGCGGGGCACCGCGACGGCTTTTCTCCGGAAGAAACCGCGATCAAAGAATCTTCGGAGGAAGTCGGGTTTGTGCCCGTCAGAATTGAGAAGCTTTACGAAGCAACTCTTCCGCACACCTGTTCAAGAGACGGAGGCACTCATCACGAGTGGCACGTTTTCGATGTTCCAGAATGGTTGGGAGAATTAAAAATTGAGCCTACCGAAATTAAAAAAGCTGAATGGAAAGATAAAAACGAGATTGCGGCACTGGCGAAAAAGCTAGAGGATTTTGTATTTGGGTATGGCCTTTCGCTTACGCTTAACGACTTGCCTGAAATTGTGCGCAAGACTAATGAAGATGAAGCGTGGCAAAAATCCCCCGGTCTTGAGCCGCCGATGTATTTTATATTTAAAGAGTTAGGGATAATTTAACCCACACCAAAACGGTGTGGGTTTTAAAATTTGCCGTTTACCAGCTATAGCGGCTAAGCCGCAAATTTTGTTTTTTGCTTTTGCATTGCTTGTTTTGTTTTTCTTTTTTACAATTAAATTACTAAAATGAAAAGCATCGTTTTTTGTTCTTCACAGCGGTTTGCCAAAGAACTCCATCAATTTATGGATGAACTTAGCGGGCTGGCTAAAGAAAGGGGGATAAGGCTTACAATTTTGCATCCGGAATTCGCGATGGACCAGCACCAGCTTCATCATTTGCCGGAAAAAGAAAGGCTGGCGCACCCGATTTACAGGGCGGAGGTTGTGGCGCGGGTTTACGACCATCTTTTCCGCAAAGTGAAAGTCGCGGACGTTTGTTTTGTTTATAATAAGGACGGTTACATTGGGGTGAACGTGGCTGGCGAGCTTTTTGCCGCCGCCGTTTTGGGCAAAATGATCTACTCTTTGGAAGGCAAAACTTTAATGGGGCATTACCCGCATGATCTCTACGAAGAGCCATCCGTCAAAAAACTCGTCCATGAAACCATCGCCACGCCCGCCGATTTGCTTTCAAGGTTGATTTGATGTGCGACTCTTTTATTTTTCGGTGAATACTTTAAAATAAGCTGATTATGGTGAAAGTTAGAATTTTAGCTTTGACGATTTTGCTCATCGGCGCGGTTGCCGGTTATTTTGATTGGTCAGGGTGGCTGCCGTTTAGATTGGGGCTGGATTTGCAGGGCGGGACGCATTTGGTTTATAAGGCAGACACTTCACAGCTTGCGTCGCAAGCAGAAATCGGAGAAGCTATGGCCGGATTGCGCGACGTCATTGAGAGACGGATCAATCTTTTCGGTGTGGCAGAGCCTGTTGTGCAGACGGAGAATATGGGTGGTGAGCGACGCCTTATTGTTGAACTTGCCGGAGTTTTTGACATTAAAGAAGCCATAAAAGCAATCGGCGAAACGCCTTATTTGGAGTTTAGGGAACTGGAGCGCGATTCAGCCGGAAAAATTTTGGCGACTTCTACTGCATCCATTTCAGATTTTGTTGCAACAAAACTTACTGGAAGATATTTAAAACGCGCATCTTTGAGTTTTGACCAGACAATCGGCTCGCCGGAGATTTCTTTGGAATTCAACGACGAGGGCGCAAAACTTTTTGAAGAAATTACGGAGAGAAACGTGGAGAGTCCGGTCGCGATTTTTTTGGACGGCGCCCCGATAAGCATTCCTACCGTGCGCGAAAAAATCAGCGGAGGCAAAGCTCAAATCACAGGCAAATTTACGCAGCAGGAGGCAAAACAACTGGTGAGGCGTTTTAACGCCGGCGCTTTGCCCGTGCCTATCACTTTGCTTTCACAGCAGAGCGTCGGAGCTTCGCTTGGGAAAGAAGCGCTGCTTAAAAGTTTGCGCGCCGCGATTTACGGCGCGCTGGCGGTTGCATTTTTTATGATGTTTTGGTACAGACTACCGGGAATAATTTCTATTCTTGCTTTAGGGGTTTATGCGGCGCTTACTTTGCTTTTATTTAAATTGATTCCCGTAACGCTTTCTTCCGCCGGCATCGCCGGGTTTATTTTATCTGTCGGGATGGCGGTTGACGCAAATATTTTAATTTTTGAAAGAATGAAAGAAGAACTGCGCTCCGGTAGGTCTTTGGATACGGCAATGCTGGAAGGCTTCCGCCGCGCGTGGACATCAATCCGCGATTCCAATATCTCGAGTTTGATTACCGCAGTGATTCTCTATTGGTTCGGCACCTCGCTCGTCCGCGGATTCGCGCTGACTTTAGGGCTTGGAATTTTAGTAAGCATGTTTACAGCAATCACTGCCTCGCGTTATTTTTTAAGAGCGTTGTCTCATTCCGGATCGGGTATTTTCACAAGATTTCTTTTCAATTATCCTCGTTGAAATAAAAATGTATTAATTGCGATTTGACGCGAGGTTTTTAATTTGCTACAATGTAAAAGTTCTTTGCCGGATAGTCGCCCCGTTAGATAGATGCTACGTATGCATCTAACAGGGAGGAAAGTCCGAGCACCGGCTTTCGCAGCAACCAGCTGCCAGCAACCAGCTTATGGCTGGAAGCTACGTAAGTCAGAGGCAGTGGCTAACAGCCACCCGCTTTCGCCAATGCTTCGGCGGGCAAGCGCTCTCCGAAAGATTGGTAAGGCGCGAGATAGTGTCACAGAGACAATACCGCGGACGTCATCATTTTTGGTCTAAAACCAGAAACGTTGATAGCGCAAGGGTGAAAAGAGGTGAGGCAAAAGCTCACAGCGTGCGTTGGCGACAGCGCATGGTGAAAAACACTTGCCCGGTGCAAGTTCCGCCACGGCGGGACGCTAGAGCCAAGAGAGTAATCCTTGGCCCAGACAGATGACTATTTAAACAGAACTCGGCTTATGAGCAAAGAATCCACAGCCCCGACCTTGCGTCTGGGCTGTGGTGTTATATAATACTCCATATGACAATATCCAACGAGTTTTTGCGTAAGGCGGCGCAATGGTGCATTATTGCGGTTGCCTTTTTATTGCCGGTGTGGTTTTTGCCCACCACGGTGGCCCCTGTGGAGTTCAATAAAGAATTAATGGTGACCGCGCTTGTGTTCCTTTCTTTTATTTTGTATCTTGCTTATTCAATTAAATCCGGCAGCGCCTCATTGCCGTACCACCGCATTTTTATTGTTTTGGGGCTTCTGTTTTTGGCTTGGCTGGCTTCCGCACTGTTGTCAAAATCCGGAGCGGCTTTTTTGGGGCTTGGCGCGGATCCGAACAGTTTTTTTGCGCTATTTACTTTTTTATTAATGAGCGCGATGATCATGCTGCTTTTTTCGGATTCTCGTTCGCTTTACAGGCTTATGCAGGCTTTGGCTTGGGGGTTTGTTTTGTTTTTGCTGATCGTTTGGGTGTTTTCGGTTTTTGGCCTCGGGCAGAGTATCGGAGGACTTTTTCAAAACAGGACGTTTAATCCGATCGGTTCATGGAACGCTGTTGGTTTTGTGTCAGGGTTTTTTGTGATGATGCTTTACCCGTTTTTGCTTTTTTCCTCAGGTAGGCTTCGCTTAATTATCGCGGCTTTATTTTTAGTGTCTTTATCTCTTGCTTTTGTTGTAAATTTCCCGCTGGTCTGGGGCGTAATCGGATTTTTCGCGATTTTTCTTCTTGCTTACGCAATTTGGAGGAAAAATATTACTTTGGTAGGTGTTGGAGTTCCTCTGCTTTTGCTTCTCGCCGCGCTCTTTTCATTTTTTTTCAGTGAATTTATTGCGGCGAAAATCGCTTTCCCAGCGCCTTTAGAGGTTGGGGTATCGCACAAAACCACATTGAATATAGTCGGAAGCGCGCTTCGCGAAAATCTTCTTTTTGGAACAGGGCCTAATTCTTTCGGCTATCTTTGGGATAAATACAAGCCGCAAGAAATAAACAGCACGCCTTTTTGGGGGGTGCGTTTCAACGTCGGTTCTTCCCATATTTTGACTGTGTTCGCCGAAGTCGGGCTTTTGGGATGGCTTTTTTACTTGATATTTTTGGGATGGCTTTGGTATTTGGGGCTTTCCGCTGTAGCCAGGGAATCGGATGCGGAGGCTGGCATTTTAGCATTTTCCGCTTTCTTGATTTTTTCGTACACAATTTTAATGTGGGCGCTTTATTCGGTTGGCTACCCGCTTGTCGCTCTGGGTTTTTTGGCCATGGGCATTTTGCTGGCAGTTTTACGGAGAGACGGCTTCTTTCGCGAACGCGAAATTTCCTTAATCACCGAAGGCCCGCGCGGGTTCATCGCCGCTTTAATTTTGGTGTTTTTTATAGTAGTCGGGGCTTTGGGCATTTACGCCGCGACTGCGCGCTATATCGGGCAATTGGCTTACGCGAAAGGACTCGATGTTTTTAACCGTTTGGGAAATCTTGATGCCGCAGAAAAGCAAATGACGCTTGCCGCCGGATCAAGCCGCTCCAACGATCTTTATTTGCGCTCGCTTGCCCAAATTTATTTGAATCGCGCGCAGCTTTTGCTTCAAGACCGGGCCACCCCGCCGGAAATTTTAAGTTCCAGGTTTAAAGAATTTTTGGATCGCGCGGTTTCAACTTCGCAAAGAGCAATTCAGGCGGCGCCATCTGACTTTGTGAACTATCGCGCTTTGGGTAAAATTTATGAGCTTTTGATTCAATTAAACACGGCCGGCGCGCTTGATGCAGCCCAGGCTCAATATGATGAGGCGCTGAAGCGCGCGCCATTAAACCCGCTTCTTTGGGGAGACAAAGCCATGGCTTACCTGACAAATTTCACCGTCAGCAAAAACAGCGAGTCGCTTAAAAAAGCGGAAGAGTCGTTTTTGAAAGCAGTTGAATTAAAACCGGATTACGCCGAGGGACATTTTGTCTTGGCGCAGATTTATGACGCTGAAGGCAGAACAGAAGAAGCGATAAGGCGAAGCGAAGCGGCTGCAATTTTGGCGCAAAACGACATCGGGACGCTTTTCCAATTGGGGCTTCTTTATTACCGCTCAAATCGACTGTCTGACGCCAAAATTGTTTTCGAGCGCGCTGTTTCTATCAATGCCAACTATTCCAACGCCCGCTACTTTTTGGGTTTGATTTACAGCCGCACCGGCCGCTCCGGCGAAGCAATTTCGGAATTTGAAAAGATTTTAGCGTTAAATCCGGATAACTCGGAAATCAAAACCATTTTGGATAATTTGCGTTCAGGCAAAGCGGCGCTTTCCGGGATAGTTCCTCCGGCAGCTTCTCCGGAAAAAAGGAAGGAGCCGCCGATAAAGGAGAGAGATGGCAGATGAGGTTTTCTAAAATTTTTCACGCGGATTTGGATAATCTTCACCATGCAGCTTTCTGGCTCGGTTTTTTTGGCATAGCTGCCGATGTGCTTGGTTTATTCCGCGATCGCTTGCTCGCCGGCACTTTCGGCGCTTCGCGCACGCTCGATATTTATTTCGCAGCCTTCCGCGTGCCGGATTTTATTTATACCTTTATGCTGCTTTTTACCGCGTCAACCGCGATAATTCCGATTTTTTTGAAAAAATACGGAGAAAAAAAAGGCGCGGCCGAAGAGCTTTTTGGGTCCGCGATTTTACTTTTTTCATGCGCCGTTTTGATTTTAAGCGCGTTAGCGTTTTTTTTGATGCCTTACGCGGCAGACATTTTTCTGCCGGGGTTTGCAGAAGATGATGTGGCCTCGACAGTTTTTCTTTCAAGGATTTTGCTTCTGTCGCCTATTTTCCTAGGACTATCGAACATTCTTTCCGGCGTCACGCAGTCTTTCAGGCGTTTTTTTGTTTACGGGCTTGCTCCGATTTTTTACAACGTCGGGGTGATTTTGGGGATCGGCGTGTTTTATAAATTTCTTGGTCTGGCCGGGCTTGCGTGGGGCGTGGCGCTTGGAGCCTTTTTACATATGGCTATACAAATTCCGTCTATTCGCAATCTCCGGATTTTTCCGACATTCGGAAATTTTTGGAGCGAAGATCTCAAGCGAGTTATGGCGCTTTCTTTGCCGCGGACTTTGGGTCTTTCCATCACTCAGATCACGACGCTTGTTCTTACGGGAATCGCCTCATTTTTTTCGCAAGGAAGCATCGCTGTTTTTAATTTGGCGCTGAATTTAGAATACATACCTGTTACGGTTATCGGACTTTCGTACAGCGTCGCGGCCTTTCCTAATTTAGTGGCCTTTTCGATCAAAAAAGCCAGTGACGAATTTGCCGAACATTTTTCAGCTGCGTTCCGGCACATTATTTTCTGGACTGTTCCGGCGGCTGTTTTGATTTTGGTTTTGCGCGCGCAGATCGTGCGGGTGATTTTGGGGGCCGGCGCGTTTAGCTGGCAGGATACCCGTCTTACCGCCGCAGCCTTATTTATTTTAAGCCTTGCCATAATTTTTCAGAGCCTTTTTATGCTTTTTGTGCGGACTTTTTACGCGTGGGGGGAGTCGTGGCGGCCGCTCATTATTAACATTGCCGCTTCGTTTCTTACAATCGGCGCCGCGTTTTGGTTTTCGTCCGCGCTTGCAGAAAATAAGGATTTGTCGGGTTTTTTGGGCCGCATTTTGCGCATTGAGGATCTTCCGGATATACGCATTGTGTCTCTGCCGCTCGGAATTTTAACCGGGAGCGTGTTTAATTTTATTTTACTTTTCTTTTCTTTCCGGATAATTTTTGGCTGGCTGCCGATGCGCGGAGTTTTAAGGGCGTTTTTGGAATCGTTTTCCGCAAGCGCAGTCGGAGGGCTTGCTGCTTATTTTGCGCTCAATCTTTTTTCGCGCATTTTTGATCTCCATACTTTTTTCGGTATATTTTTTCAAGGCTTTTTTGCCGGCGCTCTCGGCATTTTTTTTATTGCCGCAATCCTTTGGGTTTTCGGCAGCCGCGAATTTTTTGAAACATACGAAAGCGTAAAATGCCTCTTTTTGGAAAAAGAAAAAAGCAGGGAAGACATGGTCCCTGCACCCGAACCCGAAAAATTGCCGTAGTTTGTTCTTAAGGAATTTGTTTCATCCCTTTGGAAACTCCGCCGCCAAACGCGCTTCCAAGCAGATCTGTTACGTAAACGGTTTTGCTTTTCTTTTTTGTGTAGTTGTCCGGCTTTTTAACCTCAACGAATTTTCCATCGTAGAAAACCAGATAAGCAAAGAAATCTACACCACCCTCGCTCGTCGTTGCCGACCACAGCGTGAATCCTTGCAGCGTATTTGATATGTCGCGCAGATTAATCTTGGTGATATCGTGCCGATCAATGTGTTTGCGCCACTCTTCCATTTCGGATGGGCTGCCTTGAACGTTCACGCTTCCATATCGAATTCTTTGTTTTTCTTCGGCCGTAACTGCGCTTTCCACCTCCGGCGTTTTGGTTTGGATATTTAAGATTTTAAATACTTCCTCTTTGCTCATCCCGGTTTTTAAAATATCAAGCTTGGCAATCAGCTGTTTTGGATTTTCGGCTACTCCTTCCGGGATAGCTACTGTTCTGGAGAACGGAATTCCACAAGCAACTAAAACCGACATTACCGCAACTGCCGCGGCCAGAAAAAGACCTTTTGCCAGTTTCACCATTTTCTCTTTCCTCGCGTCTGCTGTCTTTTTAGCATATAGGAAAAAGAAAGCAAATTTGCTAATCTCAATAGTTGTGGGCAATATAAGAAATTTTTGCATAATCGCGCATATTGACCACGGGAAATCCACGCTGGCGGATAGGATGCTGGAGATTACTGGAACAGTTGAGAAGCGCAAAATGCGCGAGCAGTACTTGGATATGCATCCTTTGGAGCGCGAGCGCGGCATCACCATTAAAATGCAGCCTGTTCGGATGCGATACAAAGAATATATTCTGAATTTGATAGATACTCCGGGCCACATCGATTTTAACTATGAAGTATCGCGGGCGCTCGCGGCGGTGGAGGGCGCCGTGCTTTTGGTTGACGCGACGCAGGGGGTGGAGGCGCAGACTTTTTCCAATATTGAGCTTGCGCGGGAATTAAAACTCGCGATTATTCCTGTTGTCAACAAAATTGATCTCCCGCAGGCGCGAATCAAAGAAACAAAAGAGGAAATAAAAAAAATGCTCGGTTGTTTGGAGGGGGAGATTTTAGAAGTATCGGCCAAGACCGGAGAAGGGGTGGAAATGCTTTTGGAGGAAATTATTAGAAAGATTCCGCCTCCGTACAACTTGGAAGCCGGACTTCCAAGTGGAAGTCCGGCTTCCAAGAACGACGTGCGCGCCTTAATTTTTGATTTCGAATACTCTACGCATCGCGGGGTGATAGCGCATGTCAGGGTTTTTGACGGGGAAATTAAGAAGAGCGATGAGCTTGTGTTGGCGGTTGCAGGAGAACGTTTTTTTGTCACGGAGACCGGTGTTTTCAAACCCGAGCTTTCGGCGAATGAAATTTTGCGCGCAGGAGAGATTGGATATGTTGTCACCGGCATTAAAACAGCAAAAACGGTCCGTGTTGGAGACACGATATTAAATTCAAATGCCAAAACTCAAATGTCAAAAGCGCTGCCCGGTTATAAGGAAGTAAGGCCGGTGGTTTTTTCAGGTTTTTACCCAGCTCGCCTCGCTGGAGCTTCGGCGAAGCGGGAAAGTCAGGATAAATTTGAAGATCTGAAGAGAGCTCTCGAGCGATTAAAACTCATAGACAGCGCGCTTTCTTTTGAGGAAGAGTCATCCGGTGTGTTAGGAAGGGGATTTAGATGCGGATTTTTAGGAATGCTGCACTTGGAAATAGTTGTGGAAAGGCTCTCTAGGGATTTTGGGGTAAAAGTCATCGTGGCCACCCCGACTGTTGAATATAAGGTTTTATTAAAGAACAACAAAGGTGTGGGGGTGTATGCGCCTTCCAAATTTCCAGACGATCATGAGATTCTTGGGATTTATGAGCCGTGGCTTAGGCTGGAAATATTGATGCCTCCGGACAAATTACCGCAGATTTTGAAATTATTAAAAGAGCACGAAGCAGAAATAGGAGATACCAATAAATTTTCCGAAATAAGAGTGAAATTAGAAGCAAAAATGCCTCTACGGGAGCTTGTGCGCGATTTTTTTGATGAATTAAAAAGCGCGTCTTCCGGGTACGCTTCGCTTAATTATGAATTTATAGAATCGCGCCAAGCCGATCTTTTACGGCTGGATGTTTTAATAGCAGAAGAAATAGAGCCGGCTTTTTCTAAGGTGGTATCTCGCCGTCGTTTGGAGCACGAGGCCGAAGACGCTGTGGAAAAATTATATAAAATATTGCCGCGCGCGCTTTTTGTTTTAAAAATTCAAGCCAAGGCGGCCGGGAGAATTTTAGCTTCGCGGACACTGCGCGCGCTTTCCAAAGATGTTACAGGCCATCTCTACGGCGGCGACAGAAGCCGCAAGATGAAGCTATGGAAAAAACAAAAAAAAGGCAAAAAGCGCCTCCGCGAGCGCGGCGGCTACCAAATCCCCACCGACGTTTTTTTGAAGATGATTAAGAAATAATTCGTACTATCGGTCTATCGGTATTACACTCTTGTAACGACCGTGAGGAAAGTGTAATATTGCGATTATGGTTAAAAAGGCAAATCAAAGGTTGAAGGGGTTGATTTTGAAGCAGGTCAAACCCTCTGCTTCAGAACTAATTCTTATTGCCTTAAAGAAAATGGCTAATGCGCCATTCGATGTGCTTTTGAAATATAGTGAAATTAGGAATCAGCTCAATCAGTCATCCGCCAGAACCGCGATTCATCGCCTCAAAAAGAGAGCATTGATTTACGGAGAGTGTCGCGGAGCTAAATTGGTTTTTATGCTTACCGAGGATGGAGAAAGAGAAGTGGAGAAAGTCAAATCTCGCTTTGAGAAAACTAAGCCAAAACAATGGGATGGCAAATGGCGCATAATTATTTTTGATATACCAGAAAAACTAAGAGGCAAGCGTGATTTGTTGCGCAGAGAACTTGTTGGGTTTGGTTTCAAGCAACTTCAGGAAAGCGTATGGGCATATCCTTACCCATTGCCTCAAGAATTCCGTGATTTGTGGCAAGCAACCGGGATTTTTAAATACTGCGTCATTTTTGAGGTGGATGAAGATAAAATAGAAAACGCAGGTATGCTAAAATAATTTTTTTAATTTAATATTTTTTTAAATATTACACTTTTGTAACGGTCGTGAGGGAAGTGTAATATGAGGATTAAAATAACATGAAGTACTTGCTCAAAGTTGGCTAGTGTGCTAGGAATATTTTAGGTTGTTGCTGAAATGGGGAGTAAGCGGCACGGGTGCCACAAACGTATTTGCGGCTAGGCGTTCTTTAACAATCCCGCTTTGCGGGAGTCGGCTCTTGGATGGCTCGGAGGCTTCAGCGGCGCTCCGAGAAGTCGCAATGAGAAGATAAGGAGAAGAGAGATGGAAGAAAAAGAACTGCAACGCGAGTTGATTATAAAAAAGTTTGCTGAAGTTGCTGCAACAGAAGAATCTAATATCACAACCATATTACGCATGATTCACCCGTCTTGTTGGAGCGCAATAGTTGCCGATTGCGCAATTATACACGAGTCTGGAGTTGTGCATTCAAATTGCACGAACGCAGAGCATCATGATATAAGGTGGGATGTCGACTTGCGTATAAGTCAATACAGACCTTACGATGATGGGGCCGTGGTGCCCTTTTCGCTGGCTGTATTTTATGATTCCGGCGGCCTTGGCGATAGGAAAACGATCAATCTTTCCGATCCGCTTTTTACAGAAAAGCTTATGTCTAAGTTGTGGACGGTTTATTCTGATGACACGGCGAAAGCGCTTTTTGACGATTTAACTAAATGTATAGCCTTGATCCGGGATGAGTTATATAAACACATCTACAATACTTTTTGGTTAAAGCGCGGAGCAGATTCTGCATATTTGTTTGTTAAAGCATGCCAAGCGTTGGAAAAACGGGATGAACTAAAAAAACGGCTTGCCAACGTAGATTCTAAATGTCGCCATGCTTGTACTGAACTGAAGGACATATCAAAAGCTTTGTACGATACCAGAAAATTTACGAAAAGTGGGGCGCTACAGTCAGTTAGAGCGCGCGTTGATAAGCTTGAAAACTTTTTAAGCCCTGCAGTTTAAATTTTTTCAAATTTGCCGCGGCCGCTGGCGGCGAAAGAGAAAGTCCAAAAACGAAAGCTAAAGCAATAAAAGCCCCGAGTCCGCCAGCCGGCGGATCGGGGTTTTTTGATTTACTTCCTGAAAAAACTGCCGCGGCCGCCGTATGAGGGGCGTGAAAAGCCGCTGCCGAAGCGCTTGTGCGAAAAATGCCGCGGAATGATTTTGTATTCTATAAATTTTTCTTCCGAAAATTCCGGGTGCTTGGATATGGCGATCGCCGTGCGGAGAAGTTTTTCAATATCTCGGACGGCGCTTTTTTGGTCCGGAGTCACGAAAGAAATTGCTCTCCCCGGCGCACCGGCCCGGCCAGTGCGCCCGATCCGATGCACATAATCTCCCGGATTATCCGGCAGGTCATAGTTTATGACAAGCTCAATGCCAACAACGTCAATTCCGCGGGACGCGATGTCTGTTGCAACAAGCACGCGGTACCTGCCGGACTTAAATCCATCTAGCGCCTCCCGGCGTTGAACCAGCGAGCGGTTGGAATGAATCTCGGCGGCGCGGTGCTCCATATCCAGCACGGTGCGGCAGATTTTCCTCGCGCCGTGCTTGGTGCGTGAAAAAATTAAAACTGACCCTTTGTATTCGGAGAGCAGTTTCGCGAGTAATTTATTTTTGTCCTCTTTTTTTACAATAAACAACTCTTGCTCAACTTTCTCCGCTGCCGTTCCCGGACGGGCGATCTCTACGCGGAAAGGGAGCTTCATATATTGTGTGGCTAGGCGCACGATATCGTCCGGCATAGTCGCGGAAAAAAGCATGGTCTGCCGGGCGCGCGGGACTTTGTTTAAAATTTGCCTAAGCTGTGGGGCAAAACCCATGTCCAGCATCCTGTCGGCTTCGTCTAAAACCAATATTGAAACGCCCTCAAAAGAAAGAGTTTTTTGCTCAAGATGGTCAATAATCCGCCCTGGCGTGCCTATTATAATATGGGGCTGCCGGCGGAGAGAATCTATTTGCGGCCGCATGGATGCGCCTCCTATAATCAGGGCGGTTTTTAAGCCAAGAATTCGGCCGATTTTTTGCAGCATTTCTTCTACCTGTTGCGCAAGCTCGCGAGTCGGCAAAATAATCAGTCCTTTGGTTTTTTCCTGCGCTATCCGCTGGATCATTGGAATTCCGAAAGCCAAGGTTTTGCCGGTGCCTGTCTGCGCCACGCCGATTAAATCTTTCCCATCAATCGCGGCCGGAATAGCGCGTTCTTGGATCGGAGTCGGAGTTTTAAAGTGGAGCTTTTCCAAAATTTCCAAAAGCCTGGGCGCTATGCCCAGGCCGTAAAAAGACGCGGGATTATTTCTATTAGGCATTGTGGTAAGCGGGGAGCCAGTCCATCAGTTTCTTCCTGTGTTTTTCTATGGACCAGTTGTCAGAGTTTTTAAAAAGCGTTGGATGCGCCGCTTGAAATTTTCGCAAAACGGCTGCGGTGGCGCGCGGAAAACCATCCGGCGCGCTTTTATTGTAAGCGGCCAAAAAATCGGCGAGAGTTACGACTGCCTTGTTTTGTTCCAATACCGGATCTCTGCGTTTCACCATGCTTAAAGCGTAGCAGAGACGGCTTAAAAAAGCAAGTTTTTTCTGCCGGGCTAGGATTCGGACCTAGATTTCATGGTCCAGAGCCATGCGTGCTACCATTACACTACCCGGCAATACAAAATTATGTTATCAAGAAAAGTTTAATTACACAACATAAAAAATTTTTGAAAAGTTGACACAAAATTTACTGGCGTTAAACTCGCTTTTATATGCCAGATGCATTAAAAGAAAAAGCGCTTAAAATTACGGAAGCGTTATACCGGACTACTGATTTGTTTTCCGATGCGGAGCCGCTGAAATGGTCTTTGCGGGCAAATGCTCTGGAAATAATGAAAGTTGCGCCGGAAGATGTTCTAAGGCTTGAAAAACTTGTGAATGGCATGTTGTTGGAGCTTGAGCTTGCGGCCAGTGGCACGTTTATTTCCAAAATGAATTTTGAGGTATTAAAAAAGGCTTACGCAGAGTATTCGCGCGAATCAGCAACTCTATCGGACACTTATAAGATTCTATCGGACCCGCCCATAGCTATCGCAATGAGGCAGGCTAGCAAACCGGTATCAGACATGTCTTTAATGGACAGACCCTTAACGGACAGGCGTGAAGCGCTAGTCTTAGCTCTTAAACAAAAAGGCCCTTTGGGCGTGGGGGACTTGGCGAAAATGCTGGATGCGCCAATTAGCGAGAAAACAGTTCAAAGGGAGCTTGGCACACTTGTAGCTTCAGGGGCTATAAAACAAGAAGGAGAGAAGCGCTGGAGGAGATACTTTATTTAGCTTAAAGTTATCCACAATTGACACTTGTATGGACGCTCATTGGCTATGTTATACTAAAAATAGTGGCAAATAAGGCTGTTAAACCGTTGAATTAGCGGGTGGTTTGTTTGGCTTATGATATCCGAATAAAACGAGCCGGATTGTCGGCTGGTAACCGGGTATCAGAAGCTAAAATCCAGCGCTTTGCGCGGCAAGCTTCTGAAAACAGAGAACCTTGAAAAATAAATAAAGACTTCCGAATTAATAAATTTCTATTTTGCTATTTTCAAGAATTGTTAAACAAGGTCGATACGTAATTACAAGTATTATTAGTCGAAAAACCGGCCAACAATATTTTGTCGAAAATATTTTTTGCCGGGAAAAATTATTAAAAAAAATTAGTATATGAATTACAAAACAAAATTGACTTCGGTCATGCTTAGCGTGACCACGGCAGTTTTGCTTACAGGATCATCGGCGGTGCCATTGGTGGCAAACGCCGCTCTCACCGAAGCGCAAATTCAGTCAATCCTCTCGCTGCTTCAATCGTTCGGCTCCGATCAAACAACCATTAACAATGTTAATAGTTCTTTGAGAGGTCTTCCGACTTCTGGCGCAACGACTGTATCGGCTGGAGCTTGCAGTTTCTCTCGCGACCTTACTATGGGCGCGAAAGGTGATGATGTAACTTGTTTGCAAAACTACCTGACTTCTACCGGACACTACAGCTATTCCGGCGGAGCAACTGGATACTTCGGTAGCGTTACTAAAAACGCGGCTGCCGCTTGGCAGGCGGCTAACGGAGTTTCTCCTGCGGCTGGATACTTCGGCTCTCTTTCAAGAGCCAAATATTCTTCTGTTGCAGGCGGAGTTGTTTCAACTCCGACTACTCCAGGTGCCACGCCAGTGACTCCTACTGTTGTTCCGGCAGTTACCGGCACATTAAGAGTTGAGGCTGGAGTGCATCCAAACGCGAGTCTTATGCCAATCAATTCCACTCGCGTTCCTTTCACGGTAGTGAAATTTACTGCTCCTGCAAACCAGGATGTGACAGTAAATTCATTAGTGATTGAAAGAACGGGGTTGGCTTCAGACAGTGCTTTCTCGGGAGTTGTGCTGTTGGATGAAACTGGTACGCAGCTTGGTATTGCCAAGACGTTAAACTCGCTTCACCAAGCGACTCTTACGGAAGCCTTTGTCGTAAAAGCGGGGCAAACTCGCATAATGACGATTGGCGGAAATGCGGAAACTTCAAACCAAAGCTTGGCTGGGCAGGTTGCTTACCTTTCACTGAAGCAAGTGAATTCTTCGGCTGCTTCAGTTGATGGTACATTGCCTATTGCCGGGGCCGGGCACACCATTAACGAATCACTGTCCATTGGCGCTGTAACTATGCTCCGAGGATCTCTTGACCCAGGATCAAGCCAGACCAAAAGAGTCGGCGAAAAAGACTATGTATTTTCTTCAGTCAAAGTTACAGCCGGTTCAAATGAAAAAATCTACCTGAAATTTGTCAGATGGAATCAGACCGGTTCTATCGGTTCAGGGGATTTGGCTAACGTTAAAACTTATGTTGACGCAACAGCTTATGACACGGTTGTCAGCTCTGATGGCAAGTATTATACCGTGACATTGACTGACAACGGCGGCAAGGGCGTTCTTATTGACAAAGGATTTTCCAAAGAAATGACTATCAAGGGCGACATTGTTGGAGGTTCTGGAAGAACAGTTGACTTTGATGTCGCCAAAAGGACGGACATCGGTTTGATTGGGGAAAATTATGGCTATGGCATAACTCCTCCGCAGACAGGAGGGACGGTGCCGACTGCTGACTCTGCGAACTTCAGCTCTTCCGAAGACCCATGGTACGATGCCGCGCAAGTCACTGTATCCGTAGGTTCGCTTACGATAACAGCCGCGACTTCCATTCCTGCTCAAAATATCGCCATCAACTTGGCAAACCAGCCATTGGGAGGTTTCCAGGTTGAGGTAAAAGGCGAGCAGATTTCTGTCGGCAGAATGGACTTCTACTTTATGGCTACCTCCACCAGCGGCACTGGCTCTACCGGTGTTGCGGGGACGGCCGTAACCAACATTACTTTGGTTAATCAGGACGGAGTGATTGTAGCTGGCCCTGCGGAGGGGACAGTTGTGAAAAACGGACACGGCAAAGTCAGGTTTACCGACAGCGTAACTTACCCTGTCGGCATTGGCACTTACAGTTTGAAAGGAAAGCTCTCAACGACTTTTGTGAGCAACAACACATTCCTGGCTTCTACCACTCCGAGCGCGGACTGGGCGACCGTAACAGGTTTGGTTACCGGGCAGAGCGTAACTCCTTCCTCCTCGGTTGTAACGGCTAACCAGATGACAGTCAAAGCAGGTTCTCTTACGATAAGCGTTTCATCTGTGCCTATCGCGCAGACAGTTATTGCGGGAGCCAGCCAGTTCCTCTTTGCTAACTACATTTTGGATGGCACGGCTTCCGGTGAAGACTTGAGGCTTACAAATGTTCCGCTTTTGTACGCGGTTCACACCACAGGCACAGTGGCTAATGCATCCAACTGCAAACTTTATGATGGATCAACTATCATAACGAGTGCGGTTAATCCTTCAGCAGTCGGTTCTTCAACGAGCTTCACATTCAGCGGAACTGGTTACACCTTGCCTAAAGGCACTTCTAAGACTTTAGCGCTCAAATGCGATGTTGCGAGCGGAGCAACCGGTGGTTATGTGTGGGGTCTTGGGGGCGATGATCCTGATAACGGCGCGCACTCCAACGATTGGACAGGCGTTTCCGGATTAACTTCGGGCCAGACAATTGCTCAAACTGCCAATACTTCAGTTGGCCAAGTAATGACTGCTTCTGCGGGCGGGACTATGACAGTGGTACTGGATGCCAACAGCCCCAACTACAAACTTGTGGCTGCCGGACAAACAGGAGTTGAACTTGCAAGAATTAAGTTTAGCGCGGCTAACGAAGATATTGATCTTAAACAGGTTGCTTTGGTTGTTTCCGGCGCAGCTTCAAACACGCCTATTGATTTGGTCGGGCGACAGGTTACTTTGTGGGACGGCGCAAGCCAAATAGGCACGGCTGTGTTTCCGACCGGGGACACCGCAACCTCCAGCCAGATTGCTGTGGGTTCATTCAGAATTCCCCGCGCCGGATCAAGAGTGTTGACTGTCAAGGGGGACATTGCTGCAGTCACATCTTCAGGTCCTTTGACGGCTTCAGGCGATTTGTTGATTGTTGACTATGATGGTAACAACGTCGGCCTTAACGGCATATATGGTACCGGGGTTGCTTCCGGCAGCACTGTTAACGGTCCATCAGGCATTAACGGATCTTCAGCGGCTTCTTCGCAGGGTGTTCGTATTATGAAGGCCTATCCGACTATGGCTTACCAGACATTGCCTTCTACTATTCTGCCTGCTGGAACAACAGCTAATCAGAAAATGTACCGCTTCAGCGTGACCGCGAACAACGGAGATATAGCTTTGTACAAGTTCAGGTTTGTGATTGGGTCGTCAACTTTGTTGGCAACCACGTCGCTCTTTAGCTTGTATTCTTACACCGATGCCGGCTATAGCAATGTTGACACAACATTCTCTTCAACTGGGCTATTGAATGGAGGACAGTGTTTCAACGGCATTAAGAATACAGGCGCAGGCCCTGTTGCCAGCGGTATGATAGGAATCCATATATTTATGGATAAAGGTTTGACTGCCGGCGGCTGCAACACTGCTACCACAACTTATATTGTCTCAAGCGGTGTTACGAGATACTTCGAGCTTCGGGCAACTGTGGCAAATGTGTCCTCTCTTTCTACCAGCAAGGATTCCATCTCGGCTTACGTGGCTGGTGACTCCGCGTTCCCTGTGAATTCATCTAACTTAATGCAACAGGCTTCAGGAGTGGATGGCGATACCAATGACAGCTTTATTTGGTCTCCTGTTTCAACCACGACGAATAATGTCGTTACTGACCTAGATTACACCAATAGTTACCAGATTACAGGTTTGCCTGCGATCGGCATGACATCAGTAACTCTGCAGTCTCAATAAAATCTTGGGCTTGTGAACCAAGTATCAAAAACCCCCTTGCGGGGGTTTTTGATTTTGATATTATATTTCTATGCCTAAAATTTATTCTCTGATAATAATTTTGATTCTTATGGCGGCTGGTGTTGGTGGGTTTTTCATTTGGCGGGACCTGCCTGTCCGGCAGGCAGGCAACTTGGAGAATGAGTCCCCAAGTGCTGAGGGCAATTCCGCGCCACCCGGCTCCTCGAAACCTGGTTTTGAGACTGCCCAAAAACCAGGTTTCTTCCCGCCGGGCGGTTTCGAGTCGGGTGAGCTTGAAACATTGGCTAAGCAATCCTTGGATAGAAAAATACCCGCAGGCGACGAAGCGGTTGCAAAAGAATTAAGCGACCTGTCTTTAGAGCTTTCCCGCGAGCCGAATTACTTGCAGGGCTGGTTGCAGGTGGGGGTTTTGCGGAAGTTTTTGAAGGATTACGAAGGCGCGTCTTTGGCTTGGCAGTATGCGTCTGTTTTGCGCCCGGAAGATCATATCGCCCTCAATAATCTGGGAGATCTTTACCATTATTATTTGAAAGATTTCGCAAAAGCCGAAAAATATATGCGGCAGGCGATTTCTGCCAAACCAGATTTTATTCCCGGATACAAAAACCTCCACGACCTTTATGTTTTTTCTTACAAAGAGAAAGCAGATTTAGCTGATGACATTTTGCTGGAAGGCATCAGAAAAAATCCGAACGATTATTATTTACGCGTCATTTTAGCTTCTTATTATAAAGACCAAGGCGACAAAACCAACGCCCGCAAATACTACGAAGAGGCCCTTACACTTAATCCCCCAAACAAAGACTCCATCCTCCAAGAACTTGCAGGATTTGACAAGGAATAGGTTACTGTGCTAAGTATGATTTAGATTGAAGTTACCGATCTTTTGCTTAACAATGTTGACTTCAATCCTGGATTCAAGAAAGCAGTTGAAGATAAGCAAATAGCTACACAAAAGGCATTGGAAGAAGAGCAAAATGTCCAAGTTTCAAGGCAGAAGGCCGCGCAGGCTGTTGAAACGGCAAAGGGCGAGGGTCGGGCTGCTTTGGAAAAATCAACTTTGCTAGCCGAGGCCAATCGCAAACTTGCGGCCTCCATTACTCCCGAGCTTGTTCAGTATAATCTAGTTGACAAGTTGGGAAGCAAAATTGAGGTAATGATTCTCCCCGCCGGCCAGAATTTTATTTTAAGCCCGGATATGCTGAAAAAAGGCAAGCCCCGAACTAAGTCGGAGTAGAGTAGCTTAGACAAGCGAGCCAGTTTCATTACTGGCTCGTTTTTTATTTTTGCGCTATAATTTTCATCAATGACCATCATCGGAGCGAGGAGAAGAAATTATTGATTTTCGTTTATTGACGTGCTATCATTTTTACAATGAAACACGCTGAAAAATTGCCAGTTATAGATATAAAGAAATACGGCGGAAAGCAGGTGGCTATTGTTCATGGCAAAGTTATTGCTGTCGGCAAAACTTCGCAAGAGGTAATTAACCGCGCTAAAAAGCGCATGCCTTCCAAGCCGCTGAATGAAATTAGTATTTTTTCTGTGCCAAAAACATTGGCTGTAATTTACTATGTCTAGATCCACAGTTTTTCCTTACGGCATTGTCTTGAGAGAGGGCGGTGCGGTAGACATGTTCCCGGCAGTCAAGCTGCTTTTTCCCTACAAAAATGGCGGAGAGGTCACATTTTTGTTACTGATAGATTCCGGCGCCCATATGTCTGCTTTGCCGATGACTGATGCGGATATTATCGGTGTTAGAGCAGAAGATGGCGATTTGATGTCGGTCGCCGGCATTAATGGCGTGCCAATTCGGGGTTGGCGCCACGATATCCCTGTTCGTTGTGAGAATAATTTTATTCACCTTCCGGTGGTTTTTCTTGATGATACCTTAGCGCCTCGTGTTTTGGGCCGCGCCGGGGTTTTTGAGAAATTCACCATTGTTTTTGATGAGACCAAGAAACGCAGCGGATTTTTGCCAACAGATACCATTGAAGCAAAATCCGTAAATAAAATTTTAAATAATCTGTGATTATGACCATCATCGGAGCAAGGAGAATAAGTTATTGGGTGTCGGGGGTGCTTGTGGCGGCGAGTTTTTTGGCCGTGGCTGTGTGGGGCTTGAAACTGGGGATTGATTTCACTGGCGGGTCTTTAATGGAAGTTGAGTACAAAAACACACGCCCCTCGGTGGTTTTGCCGGACACATTGATGCAACCGGTTGAAGAGAAGGGTTTAATTTTGCGTTTGCCGGCGATTGATGAAGCAAGGCATCAGGCGATTCTCTCTGAGCTTAGAAAGGCAGGCGAATTGGAAGAAAAGCAGTTTACATCTATCGGGCCGACAATCGGCGCGGAACTTAAGCGGAAATCGGTTTATGCCATAATTTTGGTGTTTGTGATGATTGTGCTTTACATCTCCTGGGCTTTCCGGCAGGTTTCGCGGCCGGTGGCGTCTTGGAAGTACGGAATCGCGACGTTAATTGCTTTAGTGCACGACGTTTCGATTCCTGTAGGATTTTTTGCCGTGCTGGGACATTTTTACGGCATTACTGTAGATACGCTTTTCGTTACCGCGCTTCTGACTATACTTGGTTTTTCTGTGCACGACACGATTGTGGTTTTCGACCGCATCCGGGAAAACTTAAAAAAGTTTGGGTCTAGAGAGCCATTCGAAAATGTCGTGGAAGCCAGTCTTCGCCAAACCATAGTGCGCTCCATAAACACCTCTTTGACCGTAATGCTCGTTATGCTCGCGCTTTATTTTTTCGGCGGCGCCTCCGCCAAGCTTTTCTCTCTTGCTATTTTAATAGGCGTTTTCTTCGGCACATATTCTTCAATATTCATCGCCAGCGCTCTTGTGGTGAGCTGGAATAGATGGTCATTGCGCCGCTCTTGACCCAAACCAGGTTTGGGTCAATGATGTGGTTATGGCTAGCAGAAAACATTCGTTCGTGGCTGGCAATCTGTATCATATTTACGCTCATTCAATAGGCGATATGGCGCTTTTCCGCGCAGAGGATGCATACAAAAGATTTTTAAACGTGCTTTTTGCAGCAAACGGCAAAGCCGAGATGCCCCGTTTTGATCGCAGTAATGACCTAAACCTTGTTTGGGACATTCGGGACGGGAAAATAAAGCTCGGCAAACCCCTGATTAAAATTGTTTGTTTCTGTTTAATGCCGACTCACTTTCACTTGATTTTAGAGGAGCTGGATGATGGGAATATCTCGCGCTATATGCACCGCGTAATGGTAAGTTTTTCAAAATATTACAATCTTAAATATGAGCGGCGCGGCCACGTTTTTGAAAGCAAATTTCATTCTAAATTATTAGATGACAATGATTATTTATTGCGTGCTCAATCTTACGTTCATTTAAATCCACAGAATATAAAAAGTTGGCGAGGCAAAGAATATAAGTATCCATGGTCTAGCCTTCAAGATTATTCAGACAATAATCGTTGGGGTCGGCTGCTTCAAAATGATATTATTTTGTCGCAGTTTAAAAATAAAAGAGAGTACCAAAAATTTGTTGAAGAAACTAAACCAGGCATTGATTTTGACCTAAACCAGGTTTGGGACATTTAATAAGCAGTGGCGTGTTTTTTTGTTAAAATTTTGTATACTTAAATCATGTCGTTGTTTACATGGAGCTCAAGAAGGCAACTCGCCGTTTTCGCAATTTTCGCGATGGTTGTTTTGCTGATTGTTTTAGGCGCCATTTATTATTTTCGGCCGGAGCCGACCTGTTTTGACAAACGGCAAAATCAGGATGAAGAAGGCGTTGATTGCGGAGGCGCGGTTGCGCGCTGCGCGCCGTGCTCCGAAAAAATCCACGATCTTACCATATTGTGGACGCGTTTATTTCTCATAAAGGATGGTTTTTACGACGTTGTTTCACTGCTGGAGAATGGCAACCAGTTTCTTAAAACTGATAAATTCGTGTACGCGATAAAACTTTACGATGAGAACGGCGTTTTGCTTGCCGCCAGAGAAAATTCAACATTTATTGCGCCCGGGGAAAAATTTGTTATTTTTGAGCCGAATGTTCAGACCCAAAACCGTATCCCAAAAACTGTTATTTTGGAAATGCGCGGTGTTAACTGGAAGTCCGGCGAGGCCGTGCCAATAAAAATTGATGTTTTAAGAAAAGATGTTTTTCTCACGGACGCTCTTAATCCAAGATTGGAGGTAAGGTTGAAAAATCAATCTGCAAGCGTGATTTATAAGAACATTGAGGCCAGCGCGATTTTACTCGAAGAGGGCGGCGCGGTTTTGGGCGGCTCGCGGACAATGATTGATAAGCTGGATATTTTTGAGGAAAAAACAATCATTTTTACCTGGCCGCGCGCCATAGAAGGGGTTTTGCGGGCCGATATTTTTTTGAGGCAAGCGCCATGATTAGCCGGGCGTTAAAGAAACTCGATTGGATACTGGTCTTAAGCGCGCTTACGCTCGTTTTTTTTGGTTTGGTTACAATGAAATCATTCGGTCTAGGCGTGCCGGCTTCGCCGAGTCTGGGCGGGGACTATTTTTTTATCAGACAAATTATTTGGGCCGTGTTTTCTCTTGCTATTTTTTTTATCAGCGCTGTTTGGATAGATTGGAATTTTCTTAAAACCAACAGCATATTTTTATTGATATTTTATTTCATTCTAATTTTAATGCTAGTTGTCCTTGTTCTTGTTGGGCACACGATAAGGGGCGCGGCTAGCTGGTTTAGAGTCGGCGGGCTTGCTTTTGAGCCGGTTGAGGTTTTAAAACCTGTTTTGGTGTTGCTTTTGGCGAAATATTTCTCAAAGCGGCACGTAGAAATCGCCCGGTTTTTGCATCTTGCCATCTCATTTTTTTACACTGCTATACCCGTAATACTTGTGATTTTACAGCCTGATTTGGGCTCGGCTGTTGTTCTTGGAGCGATTTGGCTCGGCATGGCATTGGTTGGCGGAATAAAATTAAAGCACCTAGCGGCGCTTTTTGTTTCTGGCATTGTCATATCTTTGCTTTTTTGGAATTACTTTCTTTTGCCTTATCAAAAAGAAAGAATTATTTCTTTTTTGAATCCGGAAAGCGATATACGAGGCAGCGGTTATCATGCGATGCAGTCGGTTATCGCGATAGGTTCAGGAAAAATTTTCGGCAAAGGCATAGGCCTCGGCACGCAGTCGCGGCTTGAATTTTTGCCGGAACACGAAACAGATTTTATTTTCGCGGCTTTTGCGGAGGAATGGGGGTTTTTGGGCGTTTTGATTTTGTTTTTCTTTTTCGGCGTCATTTTGTGGCGGATTTTACGAGCTGGCATTTATGGCGAATCTAACTTTGAAAAACTTTACGCGGCCGGGCTGGCAATTTTTCTGTTTTTTCAGGCGGGGATTCATATCGGCATGAACTCCGGCGTTCTGCCGATTACTGGTTTGGGGATGCCCTTTCTAAGTTACGGCGGATCAAGCCTGGCGAGCATGTTTTTGGCTTTGGGTATTTTAGAGAGTTTCTCCATTCACAAAAAAGGTATTTTCATCGGCACCGAAGACCGCTTTAAGGAAGGTATTTTAGGGACTTGACAGGTTTTGGGGGTATTTGCTAGCATAAAAACTATATGGCAAAGTACACATTGCCGGTTCATCCGGAGGAGGTCACAAAAAGATTGTTTTTAGCAATATCCAAGCGCACCAAAGATGTTTTGGAGCAGCGTTTCGGTTTGAATAAAAGCCCAAAAAGGATGACCTTGGAGGCTATAGGGCAAAAATATGGCATTACCCGCGAAAGGGTTCGCCAGATTGAGGCGGACGGTATGAGTCGGATTAAAAAATCACAGGCATACTCTGATCTAAAGGGCGTTTTTGTTGCCATGGAGCAATATTTTGACCGCGAGGGCGGGGTTTTGAAAGAAGCAACGGCGCTAGGATCGCTGGTATCGCATCCCAAGCACGAAAATCACGTTTATTTCCTGCTTTCTTTGCATGATCCGTTTGAGCGTTTTCATGAAACCGATTCAATGCACGACCGTTGGTCTTATGGCAAGGATGCCCACGAAAAAGCTAAGCATACTCTTGAGCACGCGGTTGGCGAGTTGCGCCGGACCGCGAAGCCAGTCAGCGAGGCACAGCTTTTTGAAGTTTTAACAGCTTCTTCGCACGCGGTTACCGGATCTGCCGTCGCCGGCGGAGCGCTTTCCAATTGGCTTGAACTTTCTAAGCTTATTTCAAAAAACTATTTTAACGAATGGGGTCTGGTAGAATTTCCTGAAATCAGGCCGCGAGGAGTAAGAGATTTGTCTCACATGGTTTTGACGCGCTGCGGCAAGCCGCTGCATTTTTCCGATGTTGCGATTCGGATAGGCAAGCTCATTGGCAAGCCGGTGCATGTTCAAACGGTGCATAATGAACTTATTAAGGACCCACGCTTTGTTTTGGTGGGCCGCGGACTTTACGCCCTCCAGAATTGGGGGTATGCTCCCGGCGTTGTGCGGGATATAATTTCCGGAGTGCTCGGTAAAAACGGCCCGATGGCAAAAGAAAAAATTATTGCCGAAGTTTTGCATCAGCGTTTTGTGAAGCCAAATACTGTTTTTATTAATTTAGAAAACAAAAAATACTTCAAAAAGCTTGCTGATGGCAGATATAATCTTAAATAGCTGGTTTTTGTGGGCGCCGATTGCGCTCTTTTTGCTTTTTCGCGATACCTGGCGGCGCTATGTGAGCACGTATTTTATTTCTGTCAAAAAGTATATTTTGCTGGAAGTTAAAATACCCAGAGATGTTGCCAAAAGCCCGCAGGCAATGGAAAGCATTTTCGCCGGTATTCACGGCGCGGCGCGCAAAGGCAATGTAATAGACAGATACTGGGATGGCTGGGTAACTCCGTGGTTTTCTCTGGAGATAGTAGGAGACGAGACCGGGATTCATTTTTACATATGGACGCTGGAGTTTTTTAAAAGAATGTTTGAGGCGCAGATTTACGCGCAATATCCTTCAAGCGAAGTTAAAATTGTGGAAGATTATACAAAAAATCTGCCGCAGGTTTTGCCGAATAAAGATTGGAAGCTGTGGGGAAGCGAATTCGTTCTTACCAAGCCGGATGCTTACCCTATTCGTACGTATGAAGATTTTGCGCTGGAAGATATCAGCTCAAAAGAAGAAGAGCGGAAAATAGATCCACTCGCCTCGCTTTTTGAATTTTTAGGGCAGTTTAGGGTAGGAGAGAAAATGTGGATACAAATGCTCGTGCGTGCCGCGGACGATAAATGGAAAAAAGAAGGCGAAGCGCTGGCGGCCAAGCTGATCGGGAAAAAAATGTCAGGCAAAACCCCGCTTCTGACTCAACTGGTTGACGTTATCCACGATACTTTGAAGGAGATTTTGGGGATTACGGCGACAGATAAACAGCAAAAAAGGGATTCTGACCAGTTTAGGGTGATGAACTTGTCTCCGGGCGAGCGCACTACGGTTGAAGCTATTGAGCGGAATATTACCAAGATTGGGTTCGAGGTTTGCATCCGCTGGATTTATCTGGCAAGGAGGGATGTTTTTAATTTCTTGGCGGTCCCGGCAATATACGGCATTTTTAAGCAGTTTTCTTCGCAGTCGCTTAATGGATTTAAATCAAATGGAAAAATTACGACAAGTATTGATTACTTTTTTAAAAAAACGCGCGAAGCAAGAAGACAAAGCAGATTGTTTAAGGCCTATAAGCTGCGCTCCGTTTTTTTGCCTCCGTACAAAAGACGCAGCAAACCTTTTGTGCTGTCTTCTTCCGAACTGGCTACGGTTTATCACTTCCCCGGCATGGTAGTAGCCGCCCCCACCACTCCTCGCATTGAAGCCAAACGCGGCGCGCCTCCTCCTAATTTACCAATTTAGGATATAATTAAATAAAGTGGAGGACGATCAAAAAACGACATATTTTGGGGAGACGAACTTCAGAAACCAGCTGAAGAAATTTGGCATAAAAAACATAGACCGCAGGAAGCATATGTATGTGATAGGGAAAACCGGCATGGGGAAAACTACTCTTTTGGAAAACATGGCCGTGCAGGACATCCAATCCGGCGAGGGGATGGCATTTATTGACCCTCACGGAGATACCGCCGATCGTCTTTTAGATTTTGTGCCAAAAGAAAGGATTGGGGATGTTATTTATCTTAACCCCGCTGACACCGATTGGCCGATCGGCTTTAATATCATGGAAAATATTGATTCTGAGCGCAGGCACTTGGTGGCCGACGGACTTATGGGGGTTTTTAAAAAATTGTGGCAGGATGTCTGGTCGGCGCGCATGGAATATATTTTAAATAATACGATTTTAGCGCTTTTGGAGTATCCTGACTCCACGCTTTTGGGAATCAACCAGATGCTGATCAACAAAGACTTCCGGAAAAAAGTGATTGAGCATATAACTGATCCGGTCGTGAAAGCTTTCTGGACGCAGGAATTCGCCAAATATACCGACAGATATGCCGCGGAGGCAACTCCTGCAATTCAAAATAAGGTTGGGCAGTTTGTCTCCAATCCATTGATCCGCAATATAATCGGCCAGCCGAAATCTTCTTTTAATATGCGCAAGGCGATGGACGAAAAGAAAATAATCATAGTCAATCTTTCCAAGGGAAGAGTCGGGGAGGACAACTCGCGGTTAATTGGCGCCATGCTTGTCACCAAAATTTATCTTTCGGCGATGAGCCGCGTGGATATGCCGGAGACGGCGCGGCCAGATTTCTTTTTATATGTGGATGAATTTCAGAATTTCGCTTCGGAATCTTTTGCCAATATTCTTTCGGAGGCAAGAAAATACCGCTTGTCTTTAATACTTACGCACCAATATGTTGCACAAATGGATGAAAAAGTGAGGGACGCGGTTTTCGGGAACGTCGGCACTACCGTAACTTTCCGGATTGGCGCGGAAGACGCCGAGCTTTTGGAAAAAGAATTTTCTCCCGAATTTGAAGTGCAGGATATTGTAAATATCGGCTTCGCAAATATTTATTTAAAACTCATGATTGACGGGGTTGCTTCGCGGCCTTTTTCGGCTGTGACTTTGCCGCCGATAGAGAGGCCAAGCGAATCTTTTCGCAATCAAATCATTGATTCGTCGCGGAAAAGTTACAGCGCGCCGCGAGCGGAGATTGAAGAAAAAATAAACAAGTGGATGGAGGAAATGGAAGTGGCAGCTGACAAGAAAATAGCGATGCGGTCTGATCGAGGAGAGTTTGTTCAAAGAGATGCCTTAGAGTCCCGACCAGCTGACGGGGCGAGGGCGGTTACGCTTTACGATGCCACCTGTTTTGTTTGCGGCAAGCTCACGAAAGTGCCCTTTCAGCCGGATCCCAATCGCCCGGTTTTTTGCAAAGAACATATTGGAATGGCTGGACAATACAAACAGCAAATGCCGCGCCGTCAGACGCAATCGCCACAGCGCCCAAGCGGTGGAGAGTTTGTTTCTCGTCAACCGGAACGCATAATGCCTTTGAGAGAATTGGATCGGAGGCCGCAGGAGCGTAGAGATTTCCGTCCGCAGCGCACAGAGCAGCCTTTCCGAAAGCCGGAAAATCTGCAAGTTTTGCGCGAAGCGCTGAAGAAATCGTTGAGCAGAACTAGCGACCAGCAGCCAGCCGCCAGCAATCAGCCAAAAGACAATTCTGAGCTAGAAGCTGGTAGCCGGAAGCCGGAAGCTAACACCAGTTCCGGCACCCTCCGCCCCGGCGAAAAACTGGAGCTCTAGACAAAAATATGTCCGGCTCTTTTATTTTTTCTCGGCGCGTTCTACGTATTCGCCGGTGGAGGTGTTCACGCGGATTACATCGCCTTCATTGATGAACATTGGGACGTTGATTTGAAGGCCATTTTCAAGCTTTACGGTTTTGGAGCCGCCAGTGGCGGTGTTGCCTTTGTAGGATGGCGGGGCTTCTATGACTTTGTAGTCCATTTTAACTGGCAATTCGATATTGATTATTTTATCGCCGAATTTATACGCGACAACTTCGGTGTTCGGTTTTAGAAATTTTGCAATGTCGCCCAATTGCTCTTCTTTCATAGAAAAGCGGACGGTTTTTGCCCGCCTCGACTCGCCTTGCTCGTCAAGGCGAGGCGGGGGGTTTCCTTTTTCATAAAACCAAAATTCGTCGCGATTGGCGTAAAGAAAGGTGATTGGCTGTTTTTCTATCTCGGCTTCGGGAAAAGCGTCGCTCCCCTGAAAAGATTTAGCGACAATTTTGCCTGTAATCAGGTTTTTGAGTTTAGTCTGCACGGTGGGCTTCCTTTGCTGCATGCGCAAAAAAGTGTACTCCAAAACAAGATATGGCTCGCCGTCCATCTCAAAAATCGTCCCCTTGCTTAAATCGGTATATGACAACATGTTAAAAAAATTGTATATTAAATTTAATGGAATATCAAGCAACAATCGGTTTGGAAATTCATGCAGAGCTTCGAACGAAAACGAAGATGTTTTGCGCTTCTAAGAACGATCCGGACGAGAAGCATCCAAATGTTAATATCTGCCCGGTGTGCATTGGGCACCCCGGAACACTGCCTGTAATAAATGAAGAGGCCGTTAAGCTGGTTCATAAAGTTGGGCTGGCGCTTGGCGGAGAAATTCAAAAATTTTCGCGCTTTGACCGCAAAAATTATTTTTACCCTGATCTTCCGAAGGGGTACCAAATTTCGCAGTATAAACACCCGCTGGTTTTGGGCGGCAATTTAAAAGGCGTAAGGATAACGCGCATACATTTGGAGGAGGATGCAGGCAAATTAATTCACGACCCAAACGGCAAGTTCAGCCTTGTAGATTTTAATCGAGCAGGCCTTCCACTGATGGAATTGGTTACAGAACCGGATATTAAATCGGCGAAAGAAGCTAAAAATTTCGCGGAGGAGCTGCAATTGGTTTTGCAGTACCTCGGCGCGTCGGACGCGAATATGGAAAAAGGGCAGATGCGCTGCGAGGCGAATGTCTCTGTAATGAAAGTGCCGCACGGGAAAACACTCGGTGTTTTTGGGGATTCAACACCGAGTGTTGAGGAGAGCGGCGCTTCTTTGGGCACTAAAGTTGAAGTAAAAAACCTCAACTCATTCCGCGCGGTGGAGCGGGCGATTGATTATGAAGTAAAGCGCCAGATTGAGCTTTTAGAGAGTGGCAAAAAAGTGGCGCAGGAGACGCGTGGATGGAATGAAAACAAAGAAGAGACTTTTTCACAGCGCTCCAAGGAATCGGCGCATGATTACCGCTATTTTCCGGAGCCGGATTTGCCTCCGATGGAGTTTACCAATGAATATATTGAAGAACTACGCGCGGAGATTCCCGAGCTTCCGGAGCAAAAAAGAAACAGATTGGCCGAAGAATACAAGCTAGACGCCAAAGCAGTGGAAATTTTGGTAAAAGACAGGGGACTTTCGGCATTTTGGGAAAAAGTGGCGTCAGAATTAAGAGAGTGGCTTTCCGGGAAAACACTGCCCGGCGGGAAGAAACCTGGTTTTTTGGCAGTCTCAAAACCAGGTTTCGAGGAGCTGGGCAGTGTTGAGGAGGAAAGCTACAAGTTGGCTGCTAATTATTTTACCTCCGATTTTCTTGGTTTAATTAAAGAAAAAGAAATTCCGCCGGACGAACTTTTGGTTGACCCTGAAAATTTCGCTGAGCTGATAAAGATGATAATTAAAAAAGAAATTACCTCGCGCGTGGCAAAAGATGTTTTGCGCGTTATGGTTGAACAAGGCGGTGATCCCTCAACTTGGGTTGAAAAGATGGGACTCGGGCAGGTAAGCGATTCGGCCCAACTTGAGGCCATTGTCAAAAAAGTAATTTCTGAAAACCAAAAAGCGGTTGAAGATTTTAAGAAAGGAAAACAGCAATCGCTTCAATTTCTCGTCGGCCAAGTTATGAAAGAGACTAAGGGGGCCGCCAACCCCGAGGTTATACGCACCCTATTGACAAAAATAATAGGGGGAGTATAATGAAAGCAAATACGGGGTTATTTCCCGTTCTTGATTGATATTGGCACTCTTCGGAGTGCCTCTTTGTTTGCGGAAATCCAGCGGATCCCCTTGTTTTTTTTGAAGTATGTCATCTGGCGTTTGGCGTAGTGCCAAGATTCGATGAGGATTTTTTGCGTCATTTCATCTTTTGTAAGTTTGTCGCGAAGATAAAGCGATGCGTATCTGTATTCCAGACCCAAGTCGTAGAGCCGTTTCCAAGAAACTCCGCCAGCGTGGAGTTTTTTTACTTCGCGGATAATGCCGGGAAGACGGCGTAAAAGCCGCGCGTGGATTCGCTTTTTTAATTTTTCCGGCGGGCGCTTGATGCCGAACCATATCGGCGCCATGGTATTAATTTTGCTTTCCTCGTCCCGACCAGCGTCGGGACTCAGGGTTGAAGCTTCGCGATTTTTGCTACGCAAAAAACCATGCTCGCTCGCTTCAAAACCCGCAAAATCAATACCATGGCGCTTTTTGCGCAACCGCGACGGCAGAAACGCTAGCGAGTCAGCGTTTCTGTCGCCGCGGCTTGCTGATGCTATCTCAATCGCTCTAACCAACCGCCGTGGATTTTTTTGCTCAATGATTTCCGCGCGCTTAGGGTCAAGTTTTTTTAGCATTTTCAAAAGCTCGGTGGGGGATTTATTAGCAAGTTTTTTGCGAAGTTTTAAATTTGGCGGCACTCCGCCCAATTTTATTCGTCCCAAAGCGGCGTCAATATAAAAGCCTGTCCCGCCGACTATTATCGGAGTTTTACCGCTATGATATATCATAGTGATTGCTTTTTGGGCGCAATGTTTAAAATCCAGAGCAGTAAAAACTTTTTTAGGGTCGGCAATATCTATGCAGTGGTGGTGGATGCCTTTGTACACAAATCGCTTTGCGCCGTACGCTTTACGCCATACGCCAGGAACTTTTCCGGACCCAAGATCTAAACCGCGGTATACTTGCCTCGAATCCGCAGAGATAATCTCGCCATTTAATTTCTTGGCCAATTTCACTCCCAATTCCGACTTCCCGCTAGCATTCGGCCCGACAATGACTATGATTTTTTGTTTTTTGTGCATGTGGCTATTTTAAGCAAAAATAAAGCCCCCGTTAAGAGTCGGGGGTGTTTTTATCATTTTCCTCTGTTTTTTTCAACGCCTCTAATCGAGCCTTTCTTTTCTTTCTTACAATGGCGCTGATTTTTTGGTTTTTGAGTTCCAGTGAACGTGGAACGCACGGGCCTCTCGCTTCTTTTGCTTGTCTCTTTTCTCGCCACAATCTTTTTTGTCTTTCTAAATTTTCTTCAAAAGCTTTAAGCGGATCCGCGATTGGTTGCTGCCTCGGCGGGTTTAATGCGTTTTTTGCCGTCTCAAGATCGGGAGCTATGACAATAACGCAATTATTAAATTCGTCCCACGGAAGCTGTGAATTCATTTCGTAGCGCGTTTTTCTGAAAGTTTCCGAGTCGGCGCGTTTTATCCAAATTTTGCTACCATCTCTTGGCGCGCTGATTGCAAAATGCCTCAAAATTTCATGCACCGTGATCGGGTTTCTGTTTTGATACGTTATCTCGCTAAATCTTGTTTCTTGCCCCAAAGAGCCGCAAATAATCACAGTAACGCGAAGCCCTACGGATTTCGCCACAAATTCCCTCCTTAATCTAAGGTTAGTTTAAGATCTTTTTGATAAACTCGTCAATATTCATTGTTCCGACGTCTCCTTTGCCGCGCTCGCGAACGGCGACTTTATTTTCTTTCATTTCTTTTTCACCAACCACCAAAATATAAGGAACTCGCTGAATTTCCGACTCTCGGATTTTTTTAGCAATAGTTTCGTTGCGCGCGTCCAGCTCAACGCGGATATTTTTTTCTTTAAGTTCTTTATAAACCTTTTCGGCGCAATCCAAAACCTTTTCATTAATTGTAAGAACTGCAACTTGCACGGGGGAAAGCCAAAAGGGGAGCGCTCCATCAAAATGCTCCAGCAAAATCCCGATAAATCTTTCAAAAGAACCGAAAATGGCGCGGTGGATTATCACTGGGCGTTGGGCAATCCCTTTCTCGTCTATATATTCAAGTTCAAATCGATCAGAAAGCTGGAAATCCAGTTGGGCTGTAGCAATAGTCCAAATTCTTTTTTGCGAATCCTCTATATCAAAATGTATTTTGGGGCCGTAAAAAGCACCCTCGCCTTTTAGAATTTTATATTTTAGTCCCAACTCTGTTAAGGCCTCTCCCAAAATTTTTTCTGCCTCGCTCCATTTTTCTTTACTGCCCATGGCTTTTTTGGGCCTAGTGGCAAGCCCGTATGATACGGGCAGCCCTAAATGTTTATAAAATTCTTCAGTCATTTTGAGTACGCTTACCAGTTCTTGTTTAATTTGATCAAATCGGCAATAAATATGCGCGTCGTCCATTGTCATTTGCCTTACTCGCAAAAGTCCTCCTAAAACCCCAGAAAGCTCGTTTCGGTGGAGCCGCCCGATTTCGGCAAGTCTCAATGGCAGGTCGCGATAGCTTCTGATTTTCGTTTGGTAGACAAGCGCGCTCTCCGGGCAGTTCATGGGTTTTAAAGAGTAGGTTTCGTTTTCCACATCAAAATAAAACATATTTTCCTTAAAAAATTCCCAGTGGCCGGATTTTTCAAAAAGCTTTTGTTTTACCATTATCGGCGTGGAAATCTCGGTGTAGTTATGGTCATCTTGCAATTTACGGATGAATTTTTCGAGCTCTTTTACAATAATCATTCCTTTCGGATGCCAAAAAGGCGCCCCGGGGGCGACATCATGGAATGAAAAAAGGTCCATTTCCTGCCCAAGTTCTCTGTGGTCTCTATGTTTCTTGCTTTCAGACATAAGACTATGCTAGCATTTTTTTAGATTTACAGAAAGAGCTAAACAATGCTTATTGACAAATTTGGAGAAAAAATTTTAAGCCGTTTTACAACTGAACAAATTTTGGATGCGCGCGAGATCGCAAGGATAATTTCCGAGCGCATAGTTTGCAAATGCGGTTGGTGTCGAACAATCGGCGAATTCCCGAGAATGTAAAAACACAAGCCTGCACTAAGCGGGTTTTTGTATTTATCGCTACGGCTAATTCGTGCGAATTAGCCGGTATAATATCTCCTCTGTAATTCTCCGAT
>Ga0155687_121_pt1 | contig 33904 bp, 28 predicted proteins | sample RifCSPlowO2_01_FD_107344 | JGI IMG/M metagenome (GOLD analysis project Ga0155687, IMG submission 107344) | Candidatus Giovannonibacteria bacterium RIFCSPLOWO2_01_FULL_44_40
ATAGCGTTATCCACAGAATTATATGAGGTACGACCTCTGATAATATGAAAAAACTTTTTCAAAAATGAACAAAAAAAATCTCAAGCGTCTAGTTCTGAAGGGCAAGACCGCGGTTTTTATTGATTGGGCGAATGTGTATGGATGGAAAAAATCTCTGAAGCGCAGCATTGACCCAAAGAAACTATTTGATTATTTGAAAAGTTACGCAGAGATCGTGGATATCGGCTTTTATTTTGGCGAAGATGATCACCCAAAATCAAAAAAATTTCTAAGCGAGACAAGAAAAATTGGATATAAAGTCATAACCAAGCCAGTGAAATATATTTTAATTGCAGAAGTTGACGGGCAAAAAATTTACCGCAGAAAATGCGATTTTGATATGGAAACCTGTATTGATGTTCATAAAATTTTAAATAATGCCGCAAGCTTTGTCTTTTTGACAGGCGACGGAGACTACGAGCCTTTGTATAAATTGCTAATTGAGCTAAAAAAGCAGGTTATTGTCGTATATACACCAGGCCATCTCGGTAAAGAAATCCAGGCAATGAAAAAAGGCGTTTTTAAGATAGAATTAGAGAATCTTATGGATTTATAAACTAAATGTCCCCCCGATTGCTCGAGGGGCGTGATTAGCTCTATAATAGCAAATCCAAAAACCATGTCAACAGCGTTATCCACAGAATTATATGAGGTCCGACCTCCGATAAATATGAAAAAACTTTTTCAAAAAATATTTGTTTTCGTTCTTGCTTTCGGCTGGATTTTTTACGGGTTGTCGGCGGGGATAAATAACGCTCGGGCGGCGAATACTTACTCAACGCCTTTTGATATCATTAGATTATGATTACAATCATTAAAAGATTTTTAGATTGGATAAAACTAAAGGAGAAACTGCATGGCAAAGAGCATAAGCCGCCGCTTTTTAAAGAAGGTGAAATATGGTGGAGCTATTTTGGAGAGAATGTTGGAACTGAAATGAACGGAAAAGGAGACGCGTTCACCAGACCCGTTATTATCCTGAAAAAATATGACAGATTTTCCTTTTTGGCTCTACCCCTGACAACCAAAGGCAAGGAAGGTACTTGGTATTTTGCTTTTACTCATAATAAGAAAAAGCAGACAGCAATATTGTCGCAATCAAGAATTATTAATTACAAAAGATTAAAGGAGAGGGTCGGAAAGGTTGACAGTGTTGACTATAATAATGTCAAAAAGGCCTTTTTAGACCTTCATAAATAGACCTCCGCCCTTTTAGGGCGGAGTCGTGGCGAATGCCAAATATGTAGTCATAATATCACCCACCAAAATCATGTCAACCCCGTTATCCACAGAATTATATGAGGTCCGACCTCCGATAAATATGAAAAAAAGTTTTCAAAAAACCTTAGTTCTTATTTGGCTGGTTATTTTTGGTTTTGTAATAAATATTTTGATAGCAAGGGCTGACAGCGTCACATTTACCTCTTCGCAGAAATGGACTGCTCCTGCGGGCGTTGTTTCGATTGATGCAGAAGTGCGCGGCGGAGGAGGCGGAGGCGGCAGACAAGGCATAACTGCGGACGGCGCCGGCGGTGGATCCGGCGGAGCTTATGCAAAGACATTTAATATTAACGTGGTTCCGGGCACGCAATATACCATTACCGCCGGTGCCGCCGGCGCCGGCGGGCCATCATCCGGCAGTTGCGGAACAGACGGCGGCGAAAGCATGGCTATTGCCTCAACCACTCTTTTGGCAAAAGGCGGATTGGGAGGATGTAAGTCTACTGGCTCCCCGCCTCCGGGACCTATTGGCGGGTCTGCAACAACAAGCATTGGTAATATCACTTGGGCCGGAGGCAGTGGCGGAACAGGGAAAAATCACAACACCGGGCAGGGCGGAGGAGGAGGAGAAGGCGGCTGCAGTACGCAAGACGGCAACGCAGGCGTAAGTCCCGGGACTAGTGGCGGAGCTGGAGGCACCGGGTGCGATGGAGGAGACGGTGGTACAGGAGGAACCGGAAGCGGAAGCGGAAGCCCTCCTGTTGCGGGAGAGTATGGCGGCGGAGGAGGAGGATCGGGAGAAAGCACCGGTTTGGGCGCCACTGCTGCAACCGGCACGGTCAGGATAATTTTTCACATAGAAATTTCCGGAAAACTTTATAATGACGAAGGAGTGACGGCGGACACAAGCGGGGGTGATACTATCAGGCTTGTTATTGCAACAAGCACTCCGGGAGTTTATTCCACAACAACTGCGCCTGGAACCGGATTTTGGGGGTTCCGCCTACCGAGCGGCGATGAGTCAACATACGGCTTTGCGACTGGCACTCCGATGATTGCGTTTCTTAGCGGGCAGGCTCAAAAAGCAGTAACGGTAAACAAAGCGTCGTCCACCGTTTATACCTCAAAGATAACCAATTTTGATCTTTACAAAGACAGAGTCATTTCAAAACACGAAGGGACAGGAGCGACTTCAACCACAATCGTAGATTTTGCAAAATATGACGGCGACAACAACTCAGATGTGTCGTACTTTGCTAATAGTGGGGCGCTTGAGATAAAAGCTGGAAATAAACTCTATGTCGCGCCCGGCTCGGAGTTTGCTCCGGCAGGAGCCGTAACAATTCATGGCAACGGCCCTTCCGGGAATGGAGTTGATGGGAGTTTGCTGCTTCCTGTCGGGGCTGGGCAAAATTCTAATGCCACCTCTTCAATTATGACTTTAGGCGGAGCTTTGACTTTGGCAGGCTCCTTAAACGCAAGCTCAACTTCCATTTTTAATCCGGGCGCGCAAACAACGACATTCAACGCTACGACTTCAGGCAAAATGATTATCGCCACAACTTCTCCATTAACAACTCTTGGAGGTGTCACCTTTAACGGCTCTTCTGGAGGATGGACATTTGGAGACAACGCTTCAACGACGGATTTTACTATTTCTGCAGGAAGCGTGACAGCGCCATCATTGCTTTCGGTGTCTGACAATTTCTCAAACTCCGGCACTTTTACTCATAATTCGGGGACTGTTTATTTCACCGGCACATCTAAAACTTTAAATTCCGGTGGTGAAATATTTAATAATGTGGAAGTTTCCGGGACTTATACCGCGCAAACCAATTCGTTAACCGCAGCCGGAAACGCAACAATCTCCGGCACGCTTGACGGGCGGGATTTTCCGCTTATACTTTCCGGAACCTCAAAAACTTTAACAGGAGGCGGAACGCTCGGAGCGCTCAATGTTACTGGAAGCGCGACTCTTTCCGGAGCCGATTTCACTGTTGGCACGACAACAATAAATTCTGGCGGGACGCTGACCATTGGCTCCGGAAGAGTTTACACTTCAACCTCAACACTTGCCGTATCCGGGACACTAGATGATTCCGGCGGTACCACTACTATCACACATTCAAACCTTACCGGCGCTGGGACGCTTAATTCCAACGTCAGTTTTGACGCAACTAACGATTCCATCAATATGCCGCAAAGAACGTACGGCGGGGGAGTTAAAATTTTTAACTCTGGAGGGCTTCCTCGCACCGTTACAATGCTTTCTGGCACGCACACAATTTCTAAAAATCTTATGATCCAAAACACGGGAGTAGGCGCTACTTTAAATGGCTCAATTAATTCTGCGGCCGCCACAATTTCAGGCGATGTTTCCTTCCTTACAACGGGCGGCACGATTTTAACAGGAGCATCCGCGAATACTTGGCAGGTTTCAGGAAATGTCAATTTCACCAACGGAACTTTTACTGCCGGTTCCGGCAACACTTTTACCATGAACGGCACCGGCAAAACTTTGACTTCCGCCTCTCAAGAGTTTGGCAATCTTACTCTTTCGGGGACGATTACTACTGTTGGCACAGTTTCGGCGACTGGAGCTCTTGTGCTTTCGGGTTCAGCAATTACTTTAGGATCAACCGCTTCAACAACCGGCAACGCCACGCTTTCCGGCACTATTTATCCCCAGCAGCAGCCGGTGATTTTAAACGGAATCGGCGCGACGCTCACAGGAGGTGGAACGGTGGGCGCTTTGCAGACGAATGGGACATACACGCTTTCTGGAAGTGATTTAACAGTGGGGACGACTACTATTATAAATAATGGCGCGCTGACGGTCGGCGCGGGGAGAATTTACACTTCAACTTCAACTCTGGCGATTGGCGGAACCGTAAGCGGCTCTGGCACAACAACCATCAAACATTCCAATCTTACTGGCACAGGAGCGCTAAATTCCAACGCAAGTTTTGACGCATCTGGAGGCGCAATTACCGCGCCAGCACGTACTTACGGCGCCAATGTTGAGATTGTAAATGGCGCGGGGAACGCAGTAACAGCGGGAGGAAACGCGACTTCAACCAACGCCTTCCTTATCAATGCCGGCGGATCGTTCACGGCCCCAGGGGCAACTGCTTCATTATACATAGGCAGAGATTACACAAATTATGGGACATTCACGCATAATTCCGGGAAGACATTTTTTAACGGCACGGGCGGGCAAATTATTTCCGGCGCGACAAGCTCCTCCGCGTTTAACAATATTGACTTCTCCGACGCGGGCGCAAAAACTTTTTCCGGAAACGCTTCAACAACTCACTGGACGATTCAGGGCGGCGCCTCCGGAACTGTATCTGCTCCAACACTTCTTTCAATAGCCGGCAACTACACCAACTTTGGGACCCTTTCCGCCGGCAACGGGACGACCACGTTCAGCGGAACTTCGGCGCAAACGATAAGCGGCACGGCGACCGGAACTTCGGCGTTTTATAATCTTGAGATAATCAACAGCTCCGCAAGCACGACTTTCTCTTCCGCCGCTTCAACAACAAAGAATTTCTATGTTTCTACAGCTAATGCCAAAGTGGAGTTCGCGGCAGGGGCGACTTCTTCAATGACCAACTTAATAGTAAACGGGGGAGCCGCCAATACAGCAATCAATCTTTTTTCAGGCGCTCCGGGAACGCAATGGAATGTGTACGCGACTGGAACCCGTTCTGTTCAGTTCGCCAGAGTGCAGGATTCGGATGCATGCAGCGATGCGGGCAACATTGATGTGACAGGCGGCAACAACACTGATGTTGGAAATAACGAGTGCTGGGATTTTGTCACGGATGTTGCCGCAACAGCAACTTCGTCCGCAGACCAGACGTTTGAGGTAAATCAAGCTGCAACTGCCATGAGCCAGCTTACTGTAACCGCAGGAGCGGGCACAGGAGCAATTAACGCGACTGACGCGACTGGAGACTTGCGGATTGCGATTGCGACTTCAACGGTCAATATGCTTTGGGACCAGACGAAAACGGACGCGATTTTCGGAGGCACGGCGTCTTCTTCCGCGAAAATCGCGGCTTGCGGCTGTGTAACTTTTGAAGGAGGAAATTCGGTTGCAAAAATTGACGTAATTTCCGATTTTAGTTCGGGAGACGTTCTTACAATCTCCGGTCTCCGGTTCACCACTTTCAGCGCGGCGAATGCGTCTTCAACCGCTTTGCAATTATTCCTCAACGGCGCCAATGACATCTCTGCAAACGCGCAGGACACTTTGAAATATGTGGCAATTTACGGAAAACTCGCTTTGGGAGCGCATAATTCCAATCAGCCAGCGAACACGTTTGATCAAGGAAGCACCTCTTTAACTAATCAGGATGTTTTCAGATTCAAATTCACACCAACCGGCGAGAACGCTTCTAATACTCCTATTATCTCGCTTTCAAATGTCGGCGGATTTGTTTCCGCAAATGTTACTAACGCCAATCTTTATGTTGACGCAAACAATAATGGCTCGGTTGACGACGGCGACTACGCGCTAGGCGGAACCGGAGAGGTTTCCATTTCCGGCACGGCCGGCACAATCACTTTTTCTACTCCTTTTGCCGCGACTACAACCTCAAAAAACTACATTTTACGCGCCAATTTTACGAGCGTAAATACCGGAGACCAGATGACCTTCGGGCTTACGACTTCCAATATTACAGCTTCTGGCACCGTGAGCAAGATCAACATAACTCCAACCGGATCTGTCGCTCAAGCGACGCATTTTAGGCCGTCAGGAGGCGGCGTGGCTCCTACGGATGCGGCTCCGGCTGATGTGGGCGTTTTCGGAGGGACAGGGCAGAGCGGTGGAACTCCTACAGGCGGAGACGAGAGCGGCGGACAGCAGGGCGGAGGCACCGGGCCGGGGGGAGGAACAGGAGGAGGAATTGATTTGGAGCCTTTGCTTTTACGGAAGCTGGCGCAGGTCGTTGGCGGATTTCGCGCTCTGATTAACATTTTTTGGAGGTAAAATGGTTTTTATCAACAACGAAAAAAGATTTTTAAAAAATTTATGTTAAATTTGAAGGATTTTGATGGCTGGAACGGCAGGAAAAAGAATATTCATAAAAATGGGCTTGCAAAGCTTTACGGCGCCCGCGAGGTTTGGTGGTGTTCTCTCGGAGTTAATATCGGTTTTGAGCAGGATGGTACTGGCAAAGACAACGAGAGGCCGGTTCTTATACTAAAAGGATTCAGCAGGCAAGTTTGTTTGATTGTCCCGCTCACTACTTCCACTAAGAAAAATCCATATCATATAGCAGCTGGAAAAGTAGATGGAAAAGACGCTTTTGCCATTATTTCGCAGGTTAGATTAATAGACACCAAGCGGTTAATCAATAAAGTCGGCATTATTGATAAGGTTTTGTTTGATAAAACAAGAAAAACCGTTAAAGACATGCTTTAACGGAATTTCGTTCTCCCCGCCGAAGCGGGGCGAGGCCGAAGCCATTTGTAATGCCATTATAGCAAATAGAATAGCCGTGTCAATAGCACAATGTGGATAAATAAATTAAGCAAGAAATGACAAAAAAACTTTTAAAAATTTTATTGGCCGTTATGTTTTTTTCCATCACCGGCGCGGCGCCGGCGCTGGCGGCGGTAAATTACTCCCGCTCTCCATCTGGCGCCTCTATCGCAGGCCCGGTAACATTTAATGTCTCGCTGGATAGTTTTGATGATTCTGGTTGCGTTGCGCCGCACAATAATTTTTGGGAGATAATCGTATATGATTATTACGGCGTTGCCGGAGGAGGCTCCGCTATTAGTAGTTACGCACCAGCTTCAACGCTTAGCATCAAAGCGACTATTGCGTTGCCTGTTGGAGATATTTATAGCGTGGAAATCGGCTGCAGCATTGACGGCGTGGAAAAAGAACAAGGAGTAGCAAGCGGCGCTTTGCTTGAAAATAGCGGTGGGGGCATTGCTGTTTTTAAAGTGGCGGGCTTGTCGCTTACACCGCCATTTGTTGCAACGCAATCTGCGTCAACAGAAACTGGCCTGCAATTAACGCCGATACCCATTCCAAACCCAATATTTAATCAGGATTTAGACCTTGGCAGTGTCGGGGATGGCGTAAAAATTCTTCAGGCATTACTCGCCGGCTGGCCAGAAATTTATCCAGAAGGGTTTGTAACTGGCTACTTCGGCCCTCTTACCCAAAAAGCTGTTGAGCGTTTTCAGATTAAATATGGAATTGTGACTCAAGGAGATCCAATATCCACCGGCTTTGGCCGCGTCGGCCCAAAAACCCGCGCTAAATTAAATGAGATAATAAATGCGCGATGAGAAATTTAGGAAAAATGCGCGAAACCAAAAATCCCGCCCTTTCGGGCAGGATTTTTGGTGTGGACCCGGCGGGAATCGAACCCGCTTCCTCGTGTGACAACAACGAGATGCTAGCCATATACACCACAGGCCCAGGTCCACGGAGTTATAATAAATTAGAAAAAGCCCTTTTTCAAGGACTTTTTCTAAGTCACACGAGTTTGCCCGCAGTGTTGCGAACATCCTGTTGTTTAAGTCCATTATACATCCCTCATTAACCGTGTCAAGACCGTTATCCACAATCAGTATCCTTCTATCCATCAGCCTTTTTCTTTTTCCATTTGAAAAAGTTTCCGCCGCGATCACTTACTCCCGCTCTCCATCTGGCGCCTCTATCGCAGGCCCGGTAACATTTAATGTCTCGCTGGATAGTTTTGATGATTCTGGTTGCGTTGCGCCGCACAATAATTTTTGGGAGATAATCGTATATGATTATTACGGCGTTGCCGGAGGAGGCTCCGCTATTAGTAGTTACGCACCAGCTTCAACGCTTAGCATCAAAGCGACTATTGCGTTGCCTGTTGGAGATATTTATAGCGTGGAAATCGGCTGCAGCATTGACGGCGTGGAAAAAGAACAAGGAGTAGCAAGCGGCGCTTTGCTTGAAAATAGCGGTGGGGAAGTTTTAATTTTCACAGTGGTTCCGCCACCCCCTGGTAGCACAGGAGGAGTTGCGGGGCCTACGCAGTACCGGCCGGAGGTTAATATTTTGTCTCCTGCAGCCGGAAGCGTTTTTGGAAAAAGTGTAGAGATAAAGTATTTGGCCAAAGACCAAAATGACACGATGGGCGGAGCCTCTTTGGAAAGATTCGGTTTGGGCCCAAATCCTGTCTCTCTTTATTATGCCGATGATATTGATATTTTTCCGGGCAAATCTGTGGTGGAGGAAGACAAAAAATTAATCGCCAAAGATTTGATTAGAGAAGGCGCCTTTTTGTGGGACACCAAAGATGTCCCGGAAGGATTTTTGTATCGTATTGTGGCGAACGCCATTGATAAGTATGGAGATATCGGAGAGAGTGTTTCGCCCCTATTTTCAATTGATCACACCGCGCCGGTTTTTACCGTAAAAGCCGACCCGCAAATTTCCAAAGGTGAGAATGTAAAAATTATTGTAACTTCTTCCAAAGATTTGGTGCGGCCGCCAAAAGTAATTGTGACACAGAGAGGTTTCAGGCCGGTGGAAATTGATATGAGGAGGTCCGACCTCCTAAGGAGGTCGGACCTCCAAACGTTTGAAGGGACTTATTACGTTTCAACTGGCTACGATGGTCCTGCCTTGATCTCGGTTTCTGGAGAAGATTTGGTCGGGAATGAAGGGAATGTGATATCCTCCGGCGGAAGTTTCAGTGTTGGAGTTGAGCCGCCGCCGAAACCGATCATTGTATCTCCGCTGGACAAAGATATAACGACATCGCAAGTCGTTAATATTAAAGGGCGGGCGCGCGAAGATACGGAGGTTGTAGTTATGGTGAATGGCAAAGACGAATACAAAACCAGGCCTGATAAAGACGGCAATTTTATTTTGGACGGCGTAAAACTCTATTCGGATTTTAATAAGGGTGTCAATTTTATAGGAATCTCTGCCAGGGACGCGACAGGAAATACTAGCGAAGCAGTTTCGTTAACTGTTAAATTCAACCTTACTCCAGAGCTTGCGATTTTGTCTCCGCAAAAAGGCGCGATGCTTACCGGCACGACAACTATCAGAATTTCCGCTTCGGACAAAAATAATGATCCTCTTAAGTTTGCTTACGAATTAAGCGCTGATGGCGGCGCAACTTGGAGCGTGCTTTCCGAAAACACTTCGAGAAAACAAGTTGTCTGGCGCACGACAGATTTCTCTGACGGCCAGTACCAGATTAGGGTTACCGCATCCGACGGCACAACAAAGACCGAAATAGTGTCCGAAACTTTTTTGGTAAAAAATAATCTGCCGGCAATTTCATTTGACGGAGGAGAAAAAGCAGTATCCAACAAAACCGATATCGCAATCCCCGGTAAAGTTTTGGGTTCGGAGGGCGCAATTGACAGCGTTGAATATAGCTTAGATGGCGGCAAAACGTGGTCTGCTACAATTGCCTCCGACGGCGCTTTCAATTCGGCTTCCGAAAGCTTTACCTTTAATCAAGCCGGCTTAAAAGAAGGGCTTTACAAGATTTTATTCCGCGCGCGCGACGCGCGCGGGCTTTACGGCCGTTCTACCAAAATAGTAATTGTGGATTTCGGTCCGCCTCCAGCTCCTGCTGTTCACTTGGAAACTGAGTTTCCAAGTGAGGTTTTGAGTGATCTGGATGACGAAGACGCTAGCACGGCCGGAGTACAGTTTGCGCTTAAGGGAGCGTCTGAGCCGCAAAGCAGAGTGAGCGCGGTAATTGACGGAAAAACCTTTTCGGCATCAGCCAACTCTGAAGGAGTTTTTAAAATCTCAGGCATTACTTTAAGAAACCACGGCAAAAACGAGATCACTCTTTTCGCTACTGATCTCGCGGAAAATAAAAGCCCAGAAACAAAAACTTCGTTTATTTACAATAATCCGCCGGCCCTGAAGTTTTTGGCGCCGCGCGAAGGGAAAGGACTTAACCACAAAACTATAGTTAGGTGGGAAGTTGCCGATCCGGACGGAGATAAAATAGAAAGCTTAATTTTGAGTTATCGCCGCGGGAGCGGAGATTTTAGGGCGCTTTTAAAATCACCAACCGCAGCCAAATTTAGTTGGGATGTGAGCAATTTTCTGGAAGGATCCGACTATGAATTGAAACTCGAAGCAGCAGATGGCGTAAGCGCCAGCGTTACTGCGCGGCAATTCTACATTGATAATACGCCGCCGGAAGTTACTTTGGATCCGCTTTCTAAAACTGCTTTCAATAAATCATTTACTCTTGCGTTGCGCGGAAGAGCAAAAGATAATTTTTCAGGAGTTGAATTCGTGGAATATAGCATTGATGGCGAGCATTGGTTTAAGGCTTTAATTGCGGACGGATTTTTACAAAAATCCGCAAGCTGGCTTGCGCGGCACCCGTTTGTTTTGGAAGACGGAGATTATGATTTAAGAGTAAGAGCGGTGGACGCGGCGGGAAATTTGTCTGGCGAAGCCGTGCAGAAAATAACAGTTGACACAACGCCGCCCAGAATCGGGAGCTTTACTTTGTCTAAAGGAGCGATAATGTTGTTGCCGGAGGGAGATGAATTTAAAATATTGGTCGGCGCTAAATTGGTGTTTAGGACATCGTTGGAAACAGATACGGTGAAAGCGGAGATTAAAGACCTACCACTTACCCCTTCCCAAGGAAGGAGTAAGAACAACACCCTCCCTTTGGGGGAGGGTAAGGGTGGGGTAACTCTTCTTACAAAGAACAAATCCACGGGTTTGTGGGAAACGGAGCTGGTTTTTGATGAACTTGGCAAATTTGACCTTTTAATTTCCGCAGAAGACGCTTTGGGAAACAAAACCGCAAATAAAAAAATAGGCGAGGCGGAAATAATAAGGCGCGGGAAAACGGCGCCAGGTGCCTCTATAAATGTCTTTGTAAAAAACTCCGAAGACCAGTCGTTTCAGATGTGGCAGGCAGAGGCGTACGAAACCAAAAATCCCGTGGTGAGCAACGAGCGGGGAGAATACGAGCTTTTGCTTCCGGAAGGAACCTATCAAATCTTGGTAAAAAAGACAGGTTTTGAAAGATTGCGCACATCGGAATTTGAGCTTATCTCTCCGCGATTCGTTAATTTTGATTTTGCCTTAAAACCGCGGACGGGTTTGCGCGGGGCGATAGAAGATTTATTGGAAAAATTAAATTTTGAATTATGAAGTGGATTTTCATTATAATCGCGGCGATGGTTTTGGGTATTTTGCTTCTTTATTTTCTTGGAGGTTCGCTGATTTCTGAAGTAACGAAAGATGTGGTTGTGGAGAAGCGTGGAGAGGTCTTGGCCGCGAGTCTTGGATCTCCCGTTCCATTTTTTGAGCTTTCGGATTTGTCAGGGCGTATGGTAAAAATAACGGATTTTTTGGGCGAGCCGTTGATTGTGACATTTTGGACGACTTGGAACGTGGCCTCCGCAGATCAGATAAAAATCTTAGACGACTATTTGGCCAAAAATGATGAGGCGCTTTTTAAGATTATTGCGGTTTCTAGCCAGGAAGACAAAAGCGCCGTTGCAAATTTCATAAATCGCGGCGGATATAAGGTCCGAGTTCTTTTGGATGAAACCGGAGAGGCTGGCGAGAAGTATGAAGCTCGAAATTTACCAACTACTTATTTTATAGACAAAGATGGTGTTGTGCGCGGTGTGTTTATCGGGGTTCTTTCCGAAAAAATGCTTGTGGAAAAGGCCGAGCGCATGGTTAAATAGATGTGGATAAAGTGTAGTTGCAAGTGACAAAATATCTGATAAAATGAAGGCGTGCTTTACAAACGTGAGATTTTAGCAAACATATTAGCTCACTGCGACAAGAAGGAAATTATTCTTCTTACCGGGGCAAGACAAACCGGAAAGACCACTTTGCTGCGGCAGATAGAAGTTGAGATCCGCGAGAAAAGACCAGCTTTTTTCTTGAATCTTGAGAATCTGGAGTTCGTAAAACTCCTCAACGATTCTCCGGAGAATTTGTTTAAAATTTTCCCCCTCAATAAGGGGTCCATCAAGCGGCAGTGTGTTTTGGTTGACGAAATTCAGTATCTGAAAAACCCCACAAATTTTCTAAAGTATATTTATGATGAATACGCTGATCATATCCAACTTATTGTGTCCGGTTCTTCGGCATTTTATATAGATAAAAAGTTTAAGGATTCGCTTGCTGGTCGCAAAAAGATTTTTTATATTTACCCGTTAAGTTTAAGGGATTTTTTAATTTTCAAAGAGCGATCTGACATTTTACCATATATACCAAAAGTTTTTTCTTTGAATAATTTTTTATTATTAGAAACATTACCCCATGTTTTTAACAGGGATCTTGAAACATTGGTGGAAGAATTGATGATCTACGGTGGTTATCCCAGAGCAGTATTAAGCGAAGGCGCGGAAGAAAAAAAGGCAGTTTTGGAAGAGATCGCTACCGCGTATATAAAGAAGGATATTCTCGAGGCCGATATTAAAGGAAGCGAGAAATATTACGATCTTTTCAAATTGCTATCCGCGCAAATCGGCGGGCAAATAAATACTAATGAACTTGCCAATACGCTGGATATGTCGCGGCCAACAATCAGCCATTATCTTTACATTATGCAAAAATCTTTTCATTTCGCGCTTGTAAGGCCGTTTAGCCGCAACCACAGAAAAGAAATCGGCAAGATGCCCAAGGGATATTTTTATGATGCGGGACTTCGCAATTATTTTATCAACAACTTTAACCCCTTGGCCTCTCGTCAGGATCCGGGGCAGGTGCTTGAGAATTTTGTATTTAAACAATTGATAGACAAATTACATCTTGACGATATTAAATATTGGCGGACAGTTGCTGGAGACGAGGTTGACTTTGTGATAAAAGAAGAGGCCGCGTTTGAGGTGAAATACCGCAGTACGGGATTTGCGCAAAACAAATATGATGCCTTTGTGAAGCGCTACCCGCGCATTCCATTGCATCCGGTCAGCCACTTAATTGCCGACGATGATAACAAAAGGACATGGCATGCTTGGATGATTTAATTCAAAAAATGCTTGTGGAAAAGGCCGAACAACTCCTCAAATGAAAACGACTATTACAAAAAAGCTATTTTTGATTTTATTGGGCATGGGCGTTTTGCCCGCCGCCATTTTTAGCTTTTGGAACATAAAAAACGCGCAAAAGGAGCTTGAAGGGGAAATTTTGTCCAAGCTTTTGGTTTTGGCGGAAGCAAAAGAGGGGCAGATATACGCGTATCTGGATAGTTCGGAAACAAGGACGGCTGACTTTGCTTCCGATGGTTTTATAAAAGACAAACTTAAAGAGATAACCGCCAGCGGGTCAAAAAAAGCCGCCGAAGAATTAAGCTGGCACCTGATTTCCAACAAGCAGCCGCTTGATAAAACATTGGCCGGAATTTTGATAATGAACACAGAAGGCGTTGTCGTCGCTTCTACCGACGCAGATGAAATAAGGGAAAGCGAAGCGGCCGACGAATACTTTCTGCGCGGATTGAAAGGCGTATCGTCGATTGAGTTGAGGGGGGAAACGCATTTTGGGCTGACTGATTCTTTCGTCGTTTCCGCGCCAATAATCGATAGAGAAACCGGGAAGGTTTTGGGCGTCATTGCCAACTTCTTTAAAACGGAGAAATTAACCGACGTTCTTTCTGGAGAATTTCAGATACAAAAAGGCGCTCCTACTGGACGAAGCGGATTTGAAACGTTGGAAATTTATTTGGTTGACAAAGAGAAAAGAATGTTCGTTCATCCATCATCGCACCACGAGTGGCATGGTCATGGCGAAGAAATGATTGTGAACACGGAACCCGTGTCGCAATGCCTCGATGGCCAAAAAGAAACACTCGAAACTTACCGCAATTACGCCGGAGAGGAAGTGCTCGGCGCTTCAATGTGTTTTTTAAAACAAGGTTGGACACTGCTTGTTGAGGTCCACAAAGACGAGGCATTCGCCGCTTTAAACAGGATTTGGGTTTTATTCGGCATCACCTCGGCTATTTTTTTGGCGCTGGCCTTCGCGCTCGCCATATTTTTCGGCCGAAGAATTTCCGATCCAATCAAAAAACTGCACGAAGGAACCGAAATTATCGGCGGCGGCAAACTTAATTATCGCTTGGATATCAAAACCGGAGACGAATTGGAGCAATTGGCCGGGGCGTTTAATGAGATGGCAATAAACCTCCAGACAAGGACGCAAGAAGCTGAAGAAGAGCGCGCGCGGCTCGTTGCCTCCATCAATAGTTTGTCTTTAGGATTCATGCTTATGAGTAAGGACGAGGAAATAATTTTGCATAATACCGCCGCCATGCTTATGCTTGAGCTGAAGGAGCAGGAATTTAATTTAAAAAATATAGCAGAAAAATTGAAGGGCGCTTTCAATCTGCAAGAGCGATGCGCCGAGTGCATTGCGAAAGGAGTGTCTGTAGACCAAAAAGACATTCCTTTTAAAGACAGATTTTTAAGAATTTTTCTCGCGCCGGTTGTATTGCTGATGGATCATAAAGAGATAATCGGCGCCGTGATTTTGATGGAAGATATCACCGAAGCAAAGATAATGGAGAGAAGCCGCGAGGAATTTTTTGCCATTGCTTCGCACGAACTCCGAACTCCGCTCACGGCCATCCGCGGGAATATGGCTTTGCTTAAACAATTTTTTAGCGAGAGTCTTAAGCCGGAAGCCGTAGAAATGATAGAAGATTCTTACGGCGCCAGTTTGCGGCTTATCGGCATCGTCAACGACTTTTTGGATGTGTCCAGACTTGAACAGAGCAATGTAGAATTTAAGAAAGAAAAAATTGACGTATTGGAGTTGATTAAAGAAGTTGTCAAAGAGATGTCGGCTCTTGCCGATTCCAAAAAACTTTCTATATCTATAAAGGATTCAAAGACCGCGCCGCTTTTGGCATTGTCCGATCGCGACAGAACAAAGCAGGTAATTTACAATCTTATTTCAAACGCCATCAATTATACCCAAAAAGGCGAGGTTCGGATTGAGGTGAAAAAAGACGATAAATTTTTAAAAATTTTTGTTTTGGATACGGGCTTCGGTATTGCTGCGCAAAATCAAAAGCTTCTCTTTAGGAAATTTCAGCAAGCCGGAGAGAGAGTTTTAGCCAGAGATATAAGTAAGGGCACCGGTTTAGGCTTGTATATCTCAAAATTAATAGTAGAGGCCATGGGCGGTAAAATTTGGCTTGAGAAAAGCGAGCTTGGCAAGGGGAGTATCTTTGCTTTTGCTCTGCCGGAAGCCGTGTGATATAATTTTCTTATAAAACCGCGATGAAAAAAGTATTTATTGCAGAAGATAATCAGAGTATTGCCCGGATGTACCGGCGGGCTTTTCAGAAGTCGGGGTGGGAGGTTGAGACGGCCTCCGACGGCGAGGAGGCGCTCGGCAAGCTTTTTGCCAGCAAAGACGTTCCGGACGCCATACTTTTGGATATTATGATGCCCAAAGCCGATGGATTTGAGGTTTTGAAAAAAATTAAAAAAAGCGGATCGGCTTTAGAGAATGTGCCTGTTTTGGCGATGACTAACTTAGCAAGTTTATCCAATGGCGAGGCGGATTTGGAGAAAGTAAGGGCTTTGGGCGCGAAAGATGTTATTATTAAATCACAGCTAGATCCGCAGGAAGTTGTAAACATAGCCGCAAAATTATGAGCGCCAAAATATTTTTAGTTGAAGACGATCCTTTGATGATCAGAATGTATGAGAAAGCTTTTAAGCTTTCTGGCTACGAAATTGAGATGGCTTTTGACGGAGAGGAGGCAATAGCTAAGCTCAAAACCATGGATCCAAGGCCAACTCTGGTTTTGCTGGATATTATGATGCCCAAGCTTTCCGGTTTTGAAGTTTTAAAACACATAAAACAAGACCCGAAACTTAAGGCTATCCCGGTGGTGGCGTTGACTAATTTGGCGGGCAAGGAGGATGCCGAGAAAGCTCTGGGGTTGGGTGCCGTACTCTATCTTGTTAAAAGCCAATATGACCCAAAGCAGATTGTGGATAAAGTTAAGGAAATTTTGGCCGGTTACACCAGAAAAGAAAATATTCCGGAAGTGAAAGTTAAGACTAAAGATATTATATGAGGTACGACCTCCGATAAATATGTCCTTATTTTTCTTATTAAACAACCTTCATTTTGCTCTGGAGATTTTGGGCGCTTTGGCGTTTTTGATAGTCGCATGGTTTGCGTTTGACTCATTTCTGATCCGTCGTGATTTTCTTACGGCGTCCCGCGGTGTGGGGTTTTTTCTTTTGGCGGCTTGGCAAGTGGCGCACGCCTTCGGGGCTTCGGGCGCTTTTATTTACCTCGGTTTTGTTTTTTATGTTGCCGGTCTAATCCTGGTGCTTGCAAATTTAATTTTAGAGCACCCGGTAGAGCGGCCGCGGTTTGAAGCTGTCTTTATTTTGCCGGCTTTGGTTGTGACAATGTTTTATATAAATATCGCAGCGGCGGTTTTGTATCTTGCAATAACATTTGCGTCATTTCAGCAATATCGGCATGAATTTAAAAAAGCCCTAAAGCCGTTTTTTATAGGCTTTTTATTGCTTTTTTCAGGCGCTCTTTTGTCGGTTTTTTACGGAAACGCAACTTTTGGTACCATTTGGATTCTTGGACACCTTTTTGAAACAGCGGGTTTTGCGAGCATTATTTTATGGGTTTGGCAGTATCTGCAATTACGGATCAGAGAAGAGATGATTTTGATTTTTACTTCCGCCGCGCTTCTTATTTCCATTGTAGTCACGCTCGCATTTTCTATTATTTTGGTTGGTCAAATTGAATCGGCAACCAAAGCAAGCCTGCTTACCAACGCCAAGGTTTTAGATTTGGCGGTTTCGCGTCTTCGGGGAGAGGCTTTGGCTAAAACCAAATTTTTGTCGCGCGCAGCCGGTTTTGAAGATCTCCTTGCGCGGCGGAATTTTGTCAAGCTGGAAGCGGAAGCGTCCAAATATTTGGAGAGCGAAGAGCTTGGATTTTTGGTTATCTTGGACAAAAGCGGCGAGGCGCTGTTGCGGGCACACGCGCTTACTCAAAAAGAGGATAATCTTTCCAAAGAAGCTGCGGCGGCTGCGGCTTTGGCAGGTAAAGATTTCGTGACAATAGAATCTTCTCCCGCCGAAAAGTTTTCCATAAGGGCGGCCTCGCCACTTTATTTGAAAGGCAAGCTGGCCGGCGCAATTATCGCCGGGTTCTTGTTGGATAATGCTTTGGTGGATAATATTAAACGGATTACGGGGCTTGAGATGTCCGTTTGGGAAGGCGACAGGATTGCCGCAACCACCCTTTTAAATCCGGACGGCCGCACACGCGGCACAGGCATTAAATTAGCCGACGAAAACGTAAGAGGCGCTGTTTTAGAAAGAGGAGAAGAGATTGTTGTGCGTACAGAAATTCTTTCGCGCCCGGCTTTGGCAAGCTACTTGCCCATAAAAAATTCCGATGGGAAAATTGTTGGCATGATTTCATCCGTTAAACCCCAGCAGGAAATTCTCGCGCTTGCCAACGCAACCAACCGCCTGACGCTTGTTGCGGTTGTGATATTAATGCTTGTGCTCGCTTGGCCGGTTTATTTACTAACAAAACGCTTAAGCGGAGAAGTTGGTTAAGCATTTTTTATCCACAACTAAGCACTTGGGTGTCCGACACCCAAGTGCTAGGGTTAGTGTATGAGAAAAGTGAGATTTGCAAACGGCGAATTTTACCATGTTTATAATCGCGGAGTAGATAAGAGGGTTGTTTTCCCTCGCGATGACGATTTCGAACGTTTTCTAAAAAGCATGGACATGTTTAATTCAACTGAGCCGATTGGCAGCATATTTGAGCATTCGTTTTTGGTAAAAAAAGCAAGGCGTTTTCCAAAGCTCGTAAACCTAATTTGTTATTGTCTAAATCCTAATCATTACCATTTAATTTTGGAGCAATTAAAAGACAATGGCATTAGCGAATTTATGAAACGTTTGGGCGGAGGCTTTACAAATTATTTTAATTTGAAAAATCAGCGAAGTGGCGCGCTATTTCAAGGTAAGTTCAAGGCAGCTCATATAGATTCAAATGAATATTTATTGCACGTTAGTGCATATGTAAATTTGAATAATATGGTACACCGAATCAAATCCGAAAAATTTAAATCGAGCTGGGAAGAATATTTCGGCGATGCAAATAAAAAATTATGCTCTAAAGATATTATTTTGAAACAATTTAAAAACAAACACGAATATAAAGATTTTGCAGAGAATTCATTAAAATCCATTCAAGAAAGAAAAAGCATGCTCAAAGAGCTTGAAACTATGCTTTAGACTGACTTGGGTGTCGGACACCCAAGTGGAGAGTTGGTGTTGGAACGTGGGCGCTCAAAATACAAACCGCCCGACTTTAGTTGTGGTTGCAATCTTGATGCTTATCCTCGCATGGCCGGTTTATTTGCTGACCAAGCGTCTTGCCGGAGATATTATATGAGGTACGACCTCCGATAATTAGTTGCCAAGTTCCTTTTTTACGCGGTCGGAAAGTTCTTTAAGGGAAATTTGCGATTTAACCAAGTAGTCAAGGGCGCCGAGGTCTTTTGCTTTTTGAATGTCGTCAGGATTATCGCCCAAATTGGTTAAAATTATAATGGGAATGTTTTTGGTTTTAGCGTCGCCCTTAAGCGCCTTTAGAGTTTCCACGCCGTTCATTTTGGGCATCATGACGTCTAAGAGCATCAAATCCGGCTTTTTTTTGCGCACGGCCAAAAGAGCTTCTTCTCCGTTGGACGCGACTGCGACGTCGTAGCCGTCGGTTTGCATTTTATTTTCGTACATCCGCGCCATTAAAGGATCGTCATCCACAATCAGGATATGTTTTTTAGCCATATTTGTGTATAATTATTATTGTTATAATGGCAATAGGTCGAGCTAACAATTACAATAATTATAATAAATTATGGAAGAAAATACCAATAAAAGCTTGTGGCAATCCAAATGGCTGTGGATAGCGGTTTTGGCGTTGGTTTTGGTTGTTTTGTTGTTTGGGTGGTGGAAGGGCTGGGAGGTGGTTTTCGCGAGAAATACCTATCAGGCCGTGTTTTTGACAAACGACCAGGTTTATTTCGGAAGGCTTTCGAATCCCAAATCGGCTTATCCGGCGCTTAAGAACATTTTTTACCTGCAAGTTGCCCAGCCGCTTCAAGCTGGAAATCCGCCGGCCGGTGGACAGGTGCAGTTGGTGAAACTTGGAGGAGAGCTTCACGGGCCGAAAGACGAGATGCGCATCAACCGCGATCATATCTTGTTTATTGAGGACTTGAAGCCGGATTCGCAGGTAGTGAAGGCGATTGAGAATTTTAAACAGCAACAATGAAAACTGGCGCTGAAATACGCGGAATAATACGCGGAAAGACGCGGAAACTTTCCGCGTTGATCAGCGTTATCTTAATTTCCGCGTTTTTCAGCGCTGTTTCCGCGGAGGAATTCACCAGCTCCAGTTTTAAGGTTTTAGAGCCCGTTCTGCAGCCCGCCGGATATTCAACATCCTCCGGTTACAGTTTAATCGGCACTATATCGCAAATCGCGATCGGCACAAGCACGGCTTCGTCTTTTAATTTAAGCGGCGGGTTTTTGTATTATCCATTCGCTTCTTCGCCGGTGGTCACTGCTACCGCGGGCGACGGACAAGTGTCTCTTTCATGGACTGCCTCTCAAGGATTTTTGGGGTGGACGGTTTCGGGGTATAACGTAGGGCGGAGCACGGCTCCCGGCGGCCCTTATACTTTTTCCGCTTCGCTCGGTAACGTTACGAGCTCAACTCGTACTGGCCTTACCAATGGCACAACTTATTATTTCGTGGTGCGCGCGGAAGATGCTTTTGTAAATAATATCGCCACTTCTTCGGAAGTTTCTTCGGCGCCGGTTGCCGCGCCCGTTTCTCCTACGCCTACTCCAACGCCGTCAGTTGGCGGAGGCGGGGGAGGCGGCGGGCTTCCTCCTACTTTGCCTCACCTTACTAAGGTTCTGATAAAAGGCAGGGCTTACCCGGCAGCAAGCATTACTATTTTTAAAGACGGCACGACTGCCGCCACGCCAAAAGCGGATCAGAATGGAAATTTTGAAGCAGAGATAGGCGCCAACGCCGGCATTTACACGTTTTCGATTTATGCCATTGATTCAGAAAACCGGAGATCACTGACAACTAGTTTTACAACCAACATTCCGAGCGGGCAGACCGTGACAATTTCCGATATTGTTCTTTCTCCGACTATCGGCGCTGATAAATCGCAGGTTAAATTCGGCAATGACATAAAGTTTTTTGGCTACGCTTACCCAGCTTCTCAGATTAATGTTATAATTAATTCGGAGCATGGCATTGCCGATACCGCGGAGTCCGATAAGTTTGGTTTTTGGGATTACGTTTTAGATTCAGGCAGCTTGGAGAAGGGAGATCACACAACCAAAACCCAAACCGTAACGCAAGATAGCTTGATTTCGCCATTTTCGGAGAGCCTAGCTTTTCGGGTGGGCGATTCAGACACTCTTTTCAGTAAATTGCCGGCTTTGCGCCCGGCGGCTCCAGCGGCATGCAATAAAAACGGCGACATAAATAACGATGGCAGGGTGAACCTTATCGATTTTTCAATAATGCTTTTTTTCTGGAATCAAAGAAGCCCGAAAAATCCATGCGCTGACATAAACGGCGACGGGATTGTGAATTTATTTGATTTTTCAATAATGCTGTTCTGGTGGACTGGCTAGCGAAGCTAGCCATACACGAAAATACACGAAAATATTATGGACACGAAAAAACACGAATTATTATACAAAGAACTTAGTTATCAGATTCAGGGCGCAGCCATCGATGTCCGAAGAGATTTTGGATCCGGGCACAAAGAAAGTATTTATCAAAATGCCTTTGCCGAGGAGTTGAAATCAAGAGGCATCGGATTTGAAAAAGAGAAAGCGATAAAAATTCATTCTCCGAAAACAAAGAAATTTATAGGGCTCTACCGGCCAGATTTTGTTGTAGATAATAAAGTTATTGTGGAAATCAAGGCAGTCATAAAAATTCCAAAAATGTTTATTGATCAAATATATGATTATTTGAGAAACAGCGAATATGAGCTTGGCTATTTTATTAATTTTGCTTCGCCCAGACTTTATATTAAACGTATAATTTACACAAATGATAGAAAGAATTAAATGTTTTTCGTGGCCATTCGTGTTAATATTCGTGGTTATTAGTGTTTTGCCATTTGCAGCGAGCGCGCAATCACTTGTTTTAAAAGCGCCAAAGACCACTTATAATGTTGGCGACTCGTTTCAAGTAACGCTTTCTGTAAACACCGAAGGCAAGTCTATAAATACTTTAAGCGGCAAAATCCAATTTCCGACTTCTAAATTCCAAATTTTAGACACGCGGTATGGGAATTCAATTATATCTCTTTGGGTTGAGCGTCCAACCGTAAGCGGCGGCACAATAAGTTTTACCGGCGGCATTCCGGGAGGGTTTTCTGGGTCAGCCGGCCCCATTTTGAGTTTTGGAGTGAAAGCGCGCGCAGAAGGCTCCGCAAGTATCAGTCTTTCGGATATTAAAATATTGTTAAACGACGGCTTGGGGACTGAAGCGCAGGCGAGCGCGGCGCCTTTTAAGCTAACTATTAAGAAAGCCCCTCCTGTGCCAAAGGCTACGGAGGACGCGGCCCCAGCGCCCAAAGAAGTTTACGTCCCTCCATCCGATACTTCTCCGCCGGAAAGTTTTATTCCGATGATAAGCCGCCATCCAACCGTCGCCGACAATAAATATTTCGTTTCGTTCTTTGCTGTGGATAAGGATACCGGTATCGGAAAATACCAGATACGTGAAGAGCCACTAATAGTTTCACTAATTACAACAAAATTCAATACAGAGCTGCGAGATGCTGAGAGCCCGTATATTTTGAAAGGGCAGTACTGGACTTATGAAGTGGTAGTCCGCGCTTGCGATCAGGCCGGTAATTGCACGGAAGGGTTTGCCGTAAAACCATTAAGCCCGGCTATTGAGGCGGCTTTCATTCTGGCGCTTGTGCTCATATCTATATTTATTACGCGGTGGATATATAAACCCAGACATCCTCAACATAGAATGGTATAATTAAAACATGTTCGCTTTGTTCGGCGTTTTGATGCTATTGGCGCAAGCTCAGCAATTGGGCGCTTCTTTATATATTTCTCCCCCGAGTGAAAATCCGCGGGTCGGCAATAATTTCACTTTGCAGATTAAAACCGATTCTCTGGAACAGCCGATCAATGCCATAAAAGGCGTTTTGTCGTATAATAAAGAGAGGGTTGAGATTATCAATGTTTCCAAAATAGGGTCTATTTTTAACCTTTGGGTTGAAGAACCGCAGTTTTCCAATGTTGAGGGTAAATTGCGTTTTCAGGGCGGTGTTCCGAAGCCTGGTTTTATAGGAAATGGCGGCACAGTTTTGCTGGTTATTTTAAGAGCGAAAACAGCCGGTCCAACCTCTTTGATTTGGGAAAAAGGCGAGGTTCTTGCTGCCGACGGCAAGGGGACTAACATTTTATCAAATTTGCAAAACCTCTCTTTTGTTGTTGAGGCGGATGTCGTTTCAAAAACGGAAGGGGGGGGGGCATACTGGCTATTCATAGCCAACAGCGCTTTTCTCGCGATTTTTTTAGCAATTGGTTTATTTTTCGCAGCTAAGGCAATACTAAAATATCATGACAAACGTTTTCATCACGGTCACAAATAAAAAATTTTTTAGCGTGTTTTTTCGTGTGGGGTTGTTGTTCGTGTTGTTTAGCGTATGGCCACTCTTAGCGGCCGCGCAGGCCACTCTTTTTATTTCGCCTTCATCGGGAGCTTACAGAACAGGCGAGCTTTTTTCGGTGCTTGTGAGCGTAAATACCGGAGGGCAGGCGATAAACGCCGCTTCGGCCGTGGTCAATTTTGACAACGCGCGGCTGGATATAACCAGCATTGGCTATGCCCAATCCATTTTTAATTTATGGACGGATGAGCCTAAGTTTTCAAACGCGGCTGGCACTGTGCGCTTTTCAGGCGGGCTGCCGAACCCCGGCTTTATCGGTTCTTCCGGATCTGTTTTAAGGATAACTTTCAAACCAAAAGCGGCTGGGCAGGCGCCTGTTGTGTTTTCTTCCGGGTCTGTTTTGGCAAACGACGGCAAGGGCACCAACATATTGGACGCCATGCGCGGAGCGTTATTTACGATTACATCTGCCGTAGAAAAGCCTTCTGCTCCGGCACCCGCGCCCGCCGCCAAACCTGTTTTTGAGGAAGTAGAAAAACCGCTTGCTCCGCCCACTATTACCGAATGGCCGAAAGAACTTGAGGCCGGCCAGGTCCTTTCCGTTAAGGGGCTCGGTTACCCCAACGGCAAGATTTTAATAGCGGTTCAGAAAGGGCTTGATGATCCCAGAGTTGACGAAAGGTTTGCGGGGTCCGACGGCAGATTCAACTATACTTATGGAAAAACCGTTGAGACGGGGCTATACCGCCTTTGGGCGAAAAATGTTTCGCCGGATGGAGTGGTCAGCGCTTCATCGGATATTGTTACAATTGAAATTACGGCGCCTTTATTTTTCAGGATCGGCACCATCGCATTAAATTACGCTTCTATAATTATTACGCTTTTGGCGCTTATTTTGCTTTTGATTTTGATAATGCTTTGGATTTGGTGGAGGGTGAGAAAATGGCAGGAGCGGCAGGGGATTGAGATTCACGAGGCGGAGAAGTCGCTTCACGAAGGATTTGAAAAACTGCAGTCGGGCCTGCGCAAATATATGCGTTATCTTACGGCGACAAAATCGATTGAGGACATAAAGCGGCGCGAAGGAGAGACGGAAGAAGAGCTTGAAGAGGAACTTAAAGATATTGAAAGTGACATCGAAAAAGAAATTGAAGACGTTGAAGAAATAAGCGAACGCAAAAAACACAAACACTACGGCCACGAAGATTATGACCACAGCCGCGACCGCCGCTAACCACTTGGAAACTTAGTTTCCAAGTTGGTTCCAAAACAAAAAAGAGGCTTTAGTAAGCCTCTATGTCGGATGTAGCAGATTTAAACGGCAGAAGCAGATATTCCGGGTTTTCCACAATTCTTCTTTTAACGTAACCGGACCAATTTGGGCCGAATATTAAATAAATGTGTGGCGGTTCGCCCATGTCTTTAAGCTCTTTGGCTTTTGTGGCATTTACTCCCAAAAGCATCGCGAAGTGGGCGAATGGGGGTAAATGTCCGCTCCCAATTATTTCATCATCGCCGGTTGCGATTTCAGTTTCTATGCAGCGCGATATCAATGTTTGCGCCGCGTATCTGTACTGCCAAATTATTTTTGGGTATTCGGTTTCGAAAGAAAGCGCGCCCGGGTCGCGGCGATACGCGCCTTTACAGATACGAGTTGGAATTGGAACCCGCGCGCAGTTTTTTATAAAGCCCTCCCAATTTTCATCTTTGACATTAGCTTGGATGACTCTGCCGAGATTTTCAAAACCCTTTCTCCAAAGAATTGGCAGAATAAAATTGTAATGCTGGCGCATGTTAAGGTGTTCGGCGTCTATCCATGTTCTTATGCCAGCATCGCGAGTGCGTTTAAGAACGTTTATGAAGAGTTCCGTTTCGGCTGGTTTTAAATTGTTTAAAATGTCGGTCGGAGTGATGCTGAAAGCGCTTAGTTTGACTGAAATTGATGCATGCATTTTATTTGTTTTGAGCCATTCAATTAATTCAATGTTGGCCTGATAGGTTGTTTCCACTGCTTTGAAGCTGTCTGTGTATTCGTTCGCATAATTCAATATTAGCGGATATTCCTTTTGGAAAAGTTTAAGCGCGTTTTTTTCGGCTTCCCGCAAGTTTCTCCCGCCGATGAAATTTTGAGCCAATGGCCACGCCCACCATTCCCATCCTGGCATAAGCACGGCGGCGTTTGCTGCCGCCTGCAAAATAAATTTGTTTTTCAAGGTTCGCCTCCTTGGGCGTTTTGCAATTACTATACAAAACTATTATAATAACCGCAAGCATATGACTTCTCAAATTGAAGAAATCAAAAGCCGAATTGATATAGCGGATCTTGTTGGTTCTTATGTGCGGCTTCAAAAAGCTGGCGCTAATTTTAAGGCGCTTTGCCCGTTTCATGGCGAGCGTACGCCTTCTTTTAACGTCTCTCCGGCGCGCCAAATTTGGCATTGTTTTGGATGCGGGATGGGTGGGGACATTTTTGAATTTATTCAAAAAATAGAAGGGGTGGAGTTTTTTGATGCTCTTAAAACTTTAGCGGACCGCGCAGGCGTTGAGCTCAAAAGAGAAGATCCGCAATTTCGGACGGAAAGAAACCGCCAACTCGCGCTTCTAGATGAGGCGGCGAAATTTTTTGAAAATAAACTTTGGGATGAAGCGCCGCGCTCCTCAACACCGGGTGTTGGCGGGCTTCAAACACCCGGTGTTTTCCCGCGCGGCGCTTTCTCTTACCTCAAATCTCGCGGTCTTACCGACGAAACTATCCGCGAATTCCGCTTAGGCTACGCGCCGGACGAATGGAAAGCGCTATCTGTTCATCTTAAGCAAAAAGGATTTGCTGACCAGGAACTTGAAAAATCCGGCCTTATGGTCAGAAGTGGCAGAGACGCTTCTTCTTATTACGACCGCTTTCGCGGTAGAATAATATTCCCAATTTTTGATTATAACGGGCGCGCAATTGCTTTCGGGGGAAGGATTTATCCGGAGAAAGAAAATGAGGCGAAGTATGTAAATTCTCCAGAAACAGCGCTTTACCAGAAAAGCAAAGTTCTCTATGGTCTCAACAAATCAAAACAGGAAATTTTGCGAACCGGCGAGTGCGTCTTGGTGGAGGGTTATATGGATATGATTATGTCCTGGCAAAGCGGAGTAAAAAATATTACAGCTTCTTCCGGCACAGCTTTAACACTGGAGCAGCTTAAACTGTTGAGCCGCCTTTGCGGAAAAATCATTTTGGCTTTTGATATTGATGTTGCGGGCGACGCAGCAAATAAACGCGGGATTAATTTATTAAAAAATATTCTGGAACAGAATTTAGAATTTGATGTGAGGGTTGTTAAATTAGATAAATTCAAGGACGCAGCCGATGCCGTCAAAGAAGACCCGGCTGTTTGGCGCGCAGCTGTGACCGCTTCCGTCAGCATAGCCAAGTTTTATATAGATACCGCGCTTAAAAAATACGGCTCCGGCACGCCAGAAGCAAAAACCGAATTCCAAAGAAATGTTTTGCCGCTTGTCGCTTCTTTGGCCGAACTGGAGCGGGCTCATTGGGTTCGCGAAATAAGCAATATTTTAAATATACGAGAGGATTTGGTTTGGGACGCTCTGAAGAGGATAGACGTAAAAATTCCAATTCAAAGTAAACCCGCAGAGATTGTCAAAAATAAACCCAGAAAAGAATTGCTTGAAGAGAGAATTTTAAGCATAGCGGCAAAATACCCGGCGCTTTCGGACAAGTTGGACCCGGAAATTGCCAAACTTCTTCCTCAAGAAAACAGAACGGCTATTTTCGCGGAACTATTTTTAAATAATTTGATTGAGGCCGAAACAGAACTTATAAAATGTCAAAGAGAGCTTAAAAAAGAATATTTGAAAGAACGCTTGACGCGGCTGTCCGGCGAAATAAGTCAAAAAGAGCGATCCGGGAGCGGAGATCCCAACAATTTGCTTAACGAGTTTTATAAAATATCCAAAGAATTAACTCAAACGTGATTATGAAGAGAAAAAATAGAAAAAAAATATCAGCCAAGCGGCGGACGAAGAAACCTGCAAAAAAAATTTTAGCGAAGGCAAAAAAAATCACAAAAGCGGAGCTGAAAAAAGAGTTCGCCGAGGAAAGAGTTGATGCGCTTTTGAAAAAAGGAAAAGAACGCGGTTTTCTTACTTACGCCGAGATTTTAGTCGCCTTCCCGCACATTGAGTATAACGTAGTCTTTTTAGAAGATCTTTACGCTCGCTTGGAAAGCGCCGGCGTGGATGTTCTTGAGGGGCGCGAACTTCTGGAATGGCCTAAGCCGCGAGCAGAAGAGGATACAAGCAAGCTTTCGCCAGCCAAAAAACGCGCGAGAGAACGCGCGCTGCTTCGCCAATCTGCGGAAAACCTTGAAATTTCAGCCGTTGATTCGGTGCAGATGTATTTGAAAGAAATCGGGCGCATATCTTTGATTTCCGGAGAAGAAGAAAAGGAGCTTGCCCGCCGAATTGAGGCAGGAGACGAAGACGCTAAAAACCGCTTGGCGCAGGCAAATCTACGTTTGGTTGTTTCAATCGCGAAAAAATATGTCGGACGCACGCCGAATTTGACAATGCTGGATTTAATTCAAGAAGGGAACTTGGGTCTTTTCCGGGCTGTGGAAAAATTTGACTGGCGCAAAGGCTACAAATTTTCAACTTACGCAACTTGGTGGATCAGACAGGCAGTCACTCGCGCGATCGCCGATCAGGGGAAAACTATCCGCATCCCAGTGCACATGGTTGAAACAATTTCCAAATACCAGCAAGTCAGGCGCAGGCTTACGCAGGATTTAGGGAGAGACCCATTGGCCGAAGAATTGGCGGCCGAGATGAATGTTGAGGTTGATAAAATTCACCATATCCAGAAAATTTCGCAGGACACCGTGTCTTTGGAGGCGCCTGTTGGGGATGACGACGAAGATTCTGTTTTGGGGGATTTTATTGAAGATGAAAAAATGCTGACTCCGGCGCAGGAAGCGGCGCGTAAACTTTTAAAAGACCACATTAAAGAAATCCTTGTTGATCTTATGCCGCGAGAGCAGAAGATTTTGCGGATGCGTTTTGGGTTAGACGATGCCATTTCACACACCCTTGAAGAGGTTGGCAAAGAATTCGGCGTAACTCGCGAAAGAATCCGCCAGATCGAAGCCAAGGCTCTGGAACGAATCCGCCAGCATCATAAAGTGATAAAACTGCATGAGTATTAAAGCATTTGCAGTGTTTTTACTGGCGGTTATTGTATTTGCCGCCTTTTTGCATTTTGGATATCCGATTAGGCCGGAGGGGGATCAGCTATATCATTTTAAACACGCGGAAATATACAAAACGAATGGTATTTTTGATTCCGGTTTCCGGTGGCTGCCGTATTCCGCGATCGGTAAGCGCGGAGCAGACATGTGGTATGGATTTCATTTACTGCTGATTCCGTTTACTTTCTTTCAAGACCAGATTTTGGGTCTTCGCGTCGCCGGATTTTTTATCACGTCTTTGCTACTTGTAATTTTTTACTTGGCGCTTGCGCGGCTTGGTATCGAAAAAAGACATGTCTGGCCGTTTTTATTAATGCTGTCCGGTTTTTTCGCGCTTTTTCATTTGGCAACCGTCCGCCCGCACGTTCTTTCCCTGGCGTTTAATATTTTGGCTTATTCTTTCGCGATTACAGGCAGCATGTGGGGAATATTTGGCGCTTCTTTTGTCGCGTCGTTTTTGCATTTAAGCTTGTTTTGGGCGACGCTTTTAATTTTAGGAGTATTTATTTCTGTAAAATTTTTTTTGGAGAAAACGTTTGATTGGCGAATAGTTTTGTTCTCTTTCGGCGGGATTATGCTCGGATGGTTTTTGCGCCCAAATCCATTTGGCGCGGCCGAGCTCGTTTATGTGCAGATTATTGAGCTTATGCTCGCGAAATTCAAGGGCGTTCCGCTTAACTTCGGGTTTGAACTTTATCCTTTGGGCTGGCATGTATTTTCTATTTTCGGCGCGTTTATTTTTCTGTGGTTTTTGGCGATTTTTGTTTTTGCCAGAATTTCTAAAAAAGACGCAGTTTTATGGAGCGCGTTTTCTCTTTCCGTCGTATTTTTTTTGATGACTGTTTTTATAGCCCAGCGCTCATTTGATCTTTGGGCGGCATTCGGAATAATTTTTATCGCGTTTGTTTACCCCCACACCAATGTATTGGTGTGGGGGTTTATCCCCAATGCCAAAAAGCTTGGCGCGATGGCCTTAAGCGCAGCCATTATAATAGCGCTTTTTATGGCTGTGCAGAGTTTATATAAAAATGATCAGTTTTTAAAAACTGCCCTCTGGAGTCCATACCGATTCCAAAGCATAGCGGAATGGCTGAAAAACAATTCCAAGGATGGAAATGTGGTTTTCAACGTTTCGTGGGATTATTTCCCGGAGCTTTTTTTCTGGAACACAAAAAATTTTTATATCGGCGGAATGGACCCGATTTTCCAATATGATTATGACCAGGAGCTTTACTGGAAGGCGTATTATTTGGAGACCGGCAAAACAACGCGTTTTACCTGCGCCGCGGTTGCTTGCGAGGAAAAAGATTTTAAAGACACTTACGCTGTTCTAAAAAACGATTTTGGCGCAAAATATTTGGTGTTAGATAAAAATTACGATACGGCGCTTTATCGGTATTTTGCCGGCGACAGCAGGTTCGCGCTGAAAGACGAAAATCAAAACGCCGCTCTATTCGAGCTGCGTTTTGATTTTTGAATTCGGTTTTGTTCTACATCGTTGGAGCAGCCGGACTGCCGCACGCTTTGCAGTTGGACTTGTGCGTAGCGATCAAGTAGATTGCAGCAAGCCCAACAAGTAGGTATATAACACGCGAAATCAAAGCGGCCTGCCCGCCGAATAATTCGCCCACCTCCCAACCGAATAGCCCGACCAAAAGCCAATTTAAGCCTCCGATTACAAGAAGCAAAAAGGCGACTATGTGTAATCCTTTCATATGTTTTAATGATAACAAGCACGGCGTTAACATGGGTAAGATTTATCCACAGCCTCATGTTATGCTTGAAATATGCCAAAATGGAAAACTTTGTGGATTTTGGCGTTTATTTTGTTAATCGGAGCCGTTTTGCGGTTTTTGGGGTTGGGATCTTCCGAACTTCTTTTTGATGAGGGGCTTTATGCCCTCCGCTCTATCGGCTATTTGGATTATTTGGATGCGGCCGCTCAGCCAACGCCCGTAGAATGGCTTGCGAATCAAGATTTGCCATGGTGGACCAGTCTTTCTTTCCACGACCACCCACCGCTGATATTTTTAATTCAGCATTTATCTTTTAAATTGTTCGGTGATTCTTTGTTCGCCGCGCGCCTGCCATCCGCGATTTTTGGTATTTTATCCATCTTGTTGGTTTATCTGATAGCGCTACGAATTACGAATTTAAACAAATTACGAATACCAAATTCCTTCGCTTTAATCGCCGCCGCACTTTTTTCCATCAGTTTCGCGGCTGTTGGTGTTTCGCGGCTCGCCATGATGGAATCGGTTTTATTTTTCTTTATTTTGCTTAATATTTATTTTTTTCTTCGTTTTCTGGAAGATAAAAAATACTGGTTTTTTTTCGGAGCGAGTTTAGGGCTTGCGTTTTTGACAAAATACACGGCCATTTTTTTGATACCGGCCTATCTCATTTTTCTACTCGCCGCCAAATCGCCGCTTCTTAAAAGCAAATATTTATACGCGTCGATTTTTGCGGCGATTTTGTTATTTTCTCCGGTGATTATTTACAACATTTATTTTTACAGCGCCTTTGGGCATTTTGATCTTCAGTTTGCGACCCTGCTTAGGCAGAAAACACCTTTTTGGCAAGGGGAATCTGGGAAAACGCAGGAGCCATTTTCCAATATTTTAGAAAATGCGCTTGCGATTTATTCTACCCCGCTTCTAGTCGCGATTGTTTTTGGCGCGGCAGTTTCTGTTTTTGTTCAAAATCGCCAGAACCGCCTTTTGCTTCTTTTTTTGCTTTTTCAGACGCTGATGTTTTTGCCGATGGGCTCTGCCATAAGATTTATCTCGCTCTATATTATTTCGGGAGTTTTTGCGGCAACTCTTGGTTTTAAATGGATTTGGGAAAAATTCGGATCTAAATTTGCTTTCCCCGCGGTTTTTTTGGTATTTGTTTTTGAGCTCATGCTAACTCTGAATTTGGCTTTTTTTAACGCGCCTGATTACGGAGTTGTTCAGCTGGACAAATACTTTGATTTGGTTTTGGGGGAGGGGAGATCTGCGGCGACGCCTACGCACCCAAACCAGCATCTTGATAAGATTATAAAACAATATGCTGCTTATTTTCCCGAAACTTTGCCGCCGACCGGAATTATTTACGACGAAAATATTGACTCAGGCGCGAAACTCTGGCTTTTTTCAAGAAGGCAATTTTACCGCGGCATTCCGATTATGCCCGCCGCGGATTTTGAGGAAAAATTAAAAAACGGCAAGGGCGCCATGTTTGAAGGATACGAACTTTATTTTGTAAAAGCCGGTCCCGGCGCTCCGCTTATTCCGGCGCGCCCGATGCCCTATGCGGGCGAAGTTGAAAATCTTCTTTTGGATTACGGCAAAACAAAGCCGGACTTTACGGCAAAATCCGGCGACGGCGAGCCCGCCTTCAATGTCTACAAATTTTCTTTATAGAAAATCCATATTTCAGACAGCTCTTTTTGGGTATCGTTATCTAAAGGAGCGGGCAAATAATCTCGCATAACCTTTTCAACATCTTCTCTCACTTTTTCTTTAAGGCTTCTCTTTTCCTTTTGAGACATCCATGCCTCAATGCTGGTTCTATCCATAAAAAGTTTCGGTATATATTGTTCTTCTTTAAATAGCCGCAAAGTAGTCAGATGGCCGAGAAAATTTCCGGTCTTTAAGCATTCTCCCAGCATCTCTCCGGTTTCAAATTTGTCTCTTTGGCTAATTCCTTTCATTAATCTCCAGGCCATGCCGCAAATTTCGTTATCAATCATTAATTTTTCCAAGCTTTGGCAATTCTCGGAACCCAACATCCCTGCTCCGGCAACCACATTAATACCGCCAAGAGCGGCCAAAATAGCGCCAATTCCCGATTCAACGCCCATCTGGCCATCTAAATCTTTTGAATCGGAGAGCCCCATGTAAGTATGGGTAGGCAAGCCTAAGTATTTGCCGATTTGCTTGTACCCGCAATCAATCATCATGCTCTCTATCGCCCCCATGGGAGGCGTAGCGCATCTCATGTCAAAAATGGCCGGCGATCCTCCATAAATAACCGGCGCGCCCGGTTTTGCCAGCTGATTTATAACTATGCCGCTCAGATTTTCAGCGGCATGCTGAATCAATGTTCCATAAAGAGTGATCGGGGAAGTTGCTCCGGCCAAGGGCGCGGATACCAGCTCGACGGGAATGCCCGATTTCGCGCAATCAATAAGAGCCTGGCAGGTCAGGTCGCTCTACTGCAAAGGAGAAGAAGGGCAGGCGTCGAAGATTGCCAACGGTTTTCGGCGCAATTCCTGTTCGCTTCCGCGAACTGCCATTAACATCTTTTTCATCGGCTCAAAATTTTTTTTGTCAAAAGTACCTGTTACAACGGGTTTTCTGGAATGAAGCAAAGAGAGATATAAACGGTACAGATCAACAATTTGGAGAGGCACATCGGCGGGAATCATGGCTGTGCTTTGAGCCGTAAGATTTGGCAGAAAATCAGTAAGCCGCATCAGGTTTATGTAATCTGCAGTGCGGGGTTTCCTTACCGCGCCTTCGGAATCAAGAAAATAAACCGCAGCAGAACCGGGAACAAAGTAGGTGTTGTCATGTTTCAGGTTCATTTTAAGATCGCCCGATCTGTCGTAAATTTTAATGGCGGATGGCGCGCTTTTTAGACAATTGCTTATCAAATTTTCAGTAATAAAAACCCGATTTTCTTCAATGTTCATTCCTGCTTCTTTTAAAAGAAGCAGCGCTTCATCGTTTTCTACAAAGACTCCAATTTTTGCTAAGATGCCCAGCGCCTCTTCAATGATATCTCTGGCTGCTTTCTTGCCAATCATCCGGAATACCGGTTTCAATCTTTTGTTCATCTTTTTCCTCCTTAATAAAAAAAATCAAAGAGCAATACTCCCACAATTTAGTACGGAATTGAAATACTTGCAATATACACACCGATTATAGATAATGTATATAAGATTATGCCAATAAAATTTCTTAGTTTTTTTGTTGTTGTAGCCGCGCTTTTCGGCGGCGTTTTTGTCGCGCAGGCTATTGAGAACAATATTCCTTCTGCGCCATCCGGACTTGTCGCAAGTTCCACAGCAGCAATGATTAGCCTTTTTTGGGCGGACAATTCCACAAACGAGACGGAGTTTAAAATTTATCGGCAACCAAGCGGCGGGAGTTGGTCATATATTGTGAGCGTTGGCGTCGACGTCACATACTGGAGCGATAGCGGCCTTGCTGCCGGCGTTTACGACTACCGCGTCAATGCCTGTAACTCTTATGGTTGTTCTTCGGATTCTAATAATGTAATCGCAACGATAAGTAACGGCTCAAGCGACGCGCAAGCGCCGTCAACGCCAACCGGTTTTACGGCAATTGTAGCATCCTCTTCGCAGATAAATCTTGCGTGGTCTGCGGCAAGTGACAATACTGGAGTGGCCGGTTATAAAATTTTCCGCAACGGAGCGCTTCTTGCTCAAACAGATGCTCTGTCTTACTTTGATATGGGCTTGAGCATGAATACTACTTACAGCTACTACATCAGGGCGGTTGATGCGGCTGGCAATGAATCGTCGTCAAGCGCGACGGTTAGCGCAACAACGCCTGTTTTCCTTGCCGCTCCCACCAATCCAACAGCCACAGTCCAGAGCGTTACCGACAAACAAGCCACCGTCTATGTGCGATGGACAGATAATTCCAACAATGA
>Ga0155687_136_pt1 | contig 19227 bp, 21 predicted proteins | sample RifCSPlowO2_01_FD_107344 | JGI IMG/M metagenome (GOLD analysis project Ga0155687, IMG submission 107344) | Candidatus Giovannonibacteria bacterium RIFCSPLOWO2_01_FULL_44_40
AGAACTTTGGCCAACAACATCAGGATAAACGATGTTGTTTATGCCTCGGGACTTTACGCTTACAAAGTTCAGGCTTGCAATACTTTGGGATGTTCGGTGTTTTCGGCTGTTGCCACTGTCAATATTACTCTTTTAGCCCAGCCGCCTCCACCTACTGGCGCAACTTCAACGCTTAGCGTTTCGATTTCTGCCAATCCTTCTTCTGGCAATGCTCCTTTGGGCGGCGTGGATTTAATAGCCGCGATTTCAGGCGCCGCCCAAGGCTCCGCTAACTATACTTTTTATTGCAACCGTTCCGACGCAGACACAAATATCATTTCCGGTTATGCGGCCAAGTATGACGGAAATTATGAACTTGCAAAAACGGCAATTGATATTTGTAGTTATCCAACCGCCGGCACTTACAGCGCTAAAGTAATTGTTGAAAAAGGGGGTTTAGCCGCCGAATCGAGAGCGACGATTACTGTTCGTGAATTGCCGCCGCCCGTAATCGTTCTTTATCCGAATGGCGGCGAAACATTTACGCAAAGCAAAGATAATAAGGTGAGTTGGAGCGGGGGCAAAAATAAGGTCCGGCTTGGGCTGGTTGAATCGAACTATAATTCTAAGACTGGCGCGGTGCTCGGTTGGATTAATACGAACGCTCAGCCGGCGAGCTCGCTTTTATGGGATGCGAAAGAACTTGCGGATCTCGCCGGCTCTACCAGATGGCCGGTATCGCCTGGTTCGTATAAAATCCTTGCTGTTTCGGAAAATGCCTCTGGTGATTATTGCATCTTAAACAACTCCGAGAGCTGTAATTATGACGTGAGCGATTATCCTTTCACGATTGCGGCGCCGCCAGCCGACGCTGTTGTCAAAATCATTACTCTTGATTCGTACGGGAAACCAGTTGCTGACGCTGGCGTACTCATCGCCGCAAAAGATTCCAGCAAAAGTTTTAGCGGGGCAACTTCTTATGACGGTTCTTTCTCGGTCCGCATTACTGCCGGCGCATATGCCGCAGAAGTTTACGTCCCCGCAGGAAGAAACGATTTAGTGAAACCAGCGCCGGTTGAATTTAGCGTCGCGAGAGGAGAGACAAAAGAAATTAAATTGCAATTTGGCCGGCTTGTTAAAATTTTGAGCGGCGCTGTTACCTTTACCAACAAAGAACCGATACCGGACGCCCAAGTTACGGCCTACAATGAGGGCTCCGGCCAATGGCTTACGGCGCTTACCAATTCCTCCGGCGTCTATTCAATGGATGTCGGCCCTGGAAAATGGATGGTTGGCGTAAAACCCGTTGATCCGATGGCGGCAAGGTGGCGAGCGCCGAGTCAGTATCAGTATGTTGAGTTTGGGAGCGATTCAAGCGCCGAGACCAAAACCATCAACTTTGTTGTGCCGTCTGCTGACGCAAAGATAAATGTTCATACCGTTGATTCAGACGGCCGCGCTCTTCCTTATGCCGATGTGGTGCTCGATATGAGAGGCGCTGCCGAACCTCAATCACCGAATCAGCCAACGGTTCCGCCAGAGTTTCGTAAAACTGACAGCGCTGGTCTAGCTGTTTTCCTCTCTTTGCCCGGTTTGTATTATATCCGCGCCTCTTTGCCGGCAGAGTCGGGATTCATTAACCCGCCCGAACAAATTATCCAGATTGTTGCGCACGAAACAAAAGAGATTAATCTTGTATTTCGAAAAAAAGAGGTAGTAGCAGCAACTACCATAAATGGCGTGATTAAACTTGATAGCGGGATACCGGTTGATGCTTCGGTTGGGGCTTGGTCAGAAAAAGGCGGATCGGTTCGGGGGAAATCCGGCGCAGACGGCATGTTTAGCTTACAAGTTTCTTTTGGAGAAAAATGGCATATCGGCGCCGCAAAAGAAGTTAGCGGCTTCCCGTATAAATCTTCAGAAGTGATTATTGACGCCAATAGTGCTTCGATGGCAATTGAACTTGTTTTGATAAAGACAGGCGCGGCGCCGCTGCCGAAATCAATTTCAGTTTCTCAAGATGCTTCGCAGCCAGCAGTTGCCCAGCTTACGGACCGGATGAAATTAGTTATGCCGGCTGGCGCAGCCGCTTTAAGCGGCACAATCACGATGGATGTCAGGCCGACGACGGAAGCCCCGTCGCAGCCGGCCGCTAAAGTGGTAAGTACCGTCTACGACGTTCAGATAAAAGATCAAAAAGGAGAAAGAATTAAAAAATTAAATAATGATGTTGAGCTCGTCATTCCATACAATGAAGACGACTTGAAGGCGCATGGTGTTACCGAAGAGATGATTGTTCCAAGTTATTTTGATGAAACAGCGGGCATCTGGATTAAGGCGGATAATTACACTATCGATAAAAAGAATAACGTGGCGGTTGTGCGGTTAAAACATCTGACGCGTTTTGCTTTGGTGTCCGCAGCTGACATTGCTCCGCCTGCGGCGCCGACTTCTATTTCCGCCAAACAAGTTGATGCCGGTAAGGCGCTCTTTCGATGGACAAATCCATCTCGCGATTTCGCTTATGTCAAAATATACCGTTCCACTCGAGCTGGCGTATTAGGCAACGTGGCTTTTGCCGAAACGCCCGGCGACACTCAAACGGACGGCGGTTTAAAGACGGGTGTTAAATATTATTATACGATTCGGGCAGTTGATCCCGCTGGAAATGAATCAGTGAATACAAATCAGGTATCAATAACGCTCGCAGAAGCCGTTCAGGCGCCAGTCATTCAAACATCAATCGGACAATTCAATAAAAACCTTTCCTTCGGAATGACCAATAGCCCCGATGTTAAAATGCTCCAGGAGCTGCTTACAAATCTTGGCATATATAGCGGCCCGGTTACCGGAAGCTTTTTCACCTTAACTAAGGCCGCAGTAATGAATTTCCAGTCGGCATATGCGGCCGAAGTGCTGAAACCGGCGGGCCTTGATAAACCGACAGGGTATGTGGGAGCGCTTACGCGCGCGAAGCTTAATTTACTGGCGACGCAGCCAGCCGCCGCGGCGCCGACAAAGGCGGTCGGCGTGGCCCAGAAACAAGTGCGGCAGATTACACGAATGCTCTCGTACGGCTTGAAAAACGATGAAGAGGTGAAGCTTCTTCAAGAGTGGCTTACAAGACTCGGGATTTATTCCGGGCCGATCACGGGCAACTTTTTTGCGCTCACCGAGCAGGCGGTGGCGATGTTTCAAATGCAACGCGGATTGCCGGGCGGCGGCTATATTGGACCAGAAACACAGGCGGAGTTGAATAAATTATTCGCGCAGTAATATCACGGATAAACGATGTCTTTCTCGGAGATAACTCTGACCTCCACGTCATCTATTAAAAACTCCGCATTGTCCAGAGTTTCAAAAGCAACTCCGCCGGAAAGAATTGGGCTGGCAGTGTCTTTATATTTAATCAGAAGCTCGCCATCAATATAAATATTAATAATGTTGCCGCGGCCTCTTATTTCAAATGTGTGCCATCCGCTGTCCAAGCTTATAGGCGAAGCCTCAACAAGATTGTTAAAAAATTTATCCCCAATTTGTTTTGCTACGTATAAATGACCGCTTCCTACTCCGATAAAATACCGGGTCGGATTTCTTTCGCCCATTTTATTTCTGAAATTAAAATGGATTCCGTCGCCCCACTTAACCGCTTTAAATTTGGTTTTAAAAATATAATCAGTCCACTCTTTTCCGCGAAGATTTGCCCAGTAATGCCCGGTTCCTCTTAAAACCGTGTTGCCGCCGATTACCGTAGTACCCCAAGCCGTAAGCGTCGGCCCTTGGTCTCCGAAGAAATCCCAATTTTTAGCGGCTGTTTCGAAATCATCAATAAAATAATGAGTGGCAATATATTCGCATTTCTGGGTTTTGTAATTAAAACTGTCTTTGGTCAGCCGGCTGCCGTCGTCGCAATTCGGACAGTCTAACGAACAGCTTGCATACGCCTCGGCGCCGGCATCGCAGATTTGATTGCCGCAGCAAGGAGTGATGATTTTATTAAGGCATGCCCGCTTGTTGTAATCGTAGCTGTCTTTGGTGCATTTATTATCATCATCGCAGCTTACGCAGTCTCTGGCGCAATTTTGATAATTTTCGCCAGTCTCGCAAACGGTATTGCCGCAGCAAGCCGCGTCCAAAATCGGGAGATTTTTACACGCTTGTTTGTTGTAGTCAAAAGAATCTTTTGTGCATTTGTTGTTGTCATCGCAGGTGGGGCAATCGATGGCGCAAGTATCGTATGTTTCCGCGGTTTCGCAAGATTTATTGCCGCAGCAATTCGGAACCGGCTCTATCTTGCATTTGTAGCTTGTTTCTTTAGAGCATGTTTCCGTAGTGCAGGAATTGCCGTCATCGCAGGATACCGGACATTTTGGCGCCAAAAAGAAATAACTGCCTCCGGAAATCAGTAAAAGCGCGCCTACTCCAAGTACAATAATCAGAAGGTTTTTATTCATACCGTACGATTTTATTGTATCATTTTATTTTATTTGAATAAGTGTGCTACACGGAACCTCTGTTTTTTGTCCGTTAATGTATTTGTAACACTTTGTAGATATTATCGTTCCCGATGACGATTGGGTCGTCGATTGTGTCTGTTCTATCGTTTGAACTTTAAAATACATCCGCCAAGTGTTGTCAGGCATACGAATCACGTAGGGATCGGCAATTAATTTTCCGGAGATTGCAAGACGTGTGCCGCTTTCAAGCGCAAAATTAAATCCGTCTGTGCTTACGGCGCTTACAACTTTGCCAGCATCTTGCCCCTTTTGCCAGAAGCAATAAACCCGCAGCTTCCCATGCTCATATTCAATTGGTTTGGTAGATCCGCAATCTTTTATAAACGCAGTTTCATTTTTTTGAAAATTTTTTCCGTCTTTGCTCTCTGCTATTATAGTTGTGCCCACTGAAAAGACATACATCAAATAGCGATCCTTGAAGAAAATAACATCCGGATCAACAAGATCAGTATAGCTAAAGACCGAGCCGGCTTCGGTAAAGTGAACGCCATCGCTTGAAGTGGCTACATGAATTTCGTGATTTTGAATTGGCAGGCCAGAAGCGAAATAATAGAGGCGGTATTCTCCGTTAATATACAGAGGCGCCGGATCCCATGCTTTTGGAGAAGCGAGATTCCTGATCAAGCAATCAGCATTTTGAAAATCAACGCCGTTTGAAGATATCATGCAATCGGTTGTGTCCCAACTCTTGCTATCCAACGCGTCGCGAAAATCAACAAAATATAGTATCACTGTGCCGTCGGGCCGAAGAATCGCCGCGGGAACGGAAACGTGTTCAATGGTCTTAAATTTTTCGTCTATCATCCAATTAAGTCCGTCTGTTGATATAGCCGACATGACAGAATGCCAATAAGGGCTTTGCGTGCCATAAGGATCTTGTGTCTGTGTCGTGGTCTGAGGAGTCGCAGATGATAATGGAGCGGTTACTGATGGTTGGGATGGTGATTGCAATGGCGTGGTGGTGGAAACCGATGGGGAGGAAGTTGTCGGATTATTTATGGGGTTATCTTCCGGGCACAGATTTATATCTTTTTGCTCAGCTTCATCCCAAATGCCATCCGGACATTTTTCAGGGTTTGGTTTTCGCGTGGTCGTAGAAGAGGGGATAGTGGTTGCAAGTTCATTCAATTTTGCTCTGGTTTTCGGCCCAACTTGTCCGTAGCCTGTAGTATTTTCATCACCCGAAGAAACAATGTTATATTTTGCCTGAAATCGCTGCACCGCTTGTTTTGTTAAAACGCCGAAATATCCAGTAACTAATTTTTCTGGATACAGATCGGGCATCGCGGCAAGAGTTTCCTGAAGTTTTGTTACTTCGGAACCGCGGCTGCCCTTTCGCAGTATTTGAGCTTCAGCTTGCGCTGTTCCGAGAAACAATAGACCTGCGCATAGCGCGCTTGCGGCCACAGAAACAATTAAATTCTTTGTCCTCATTTCATCTATATTTTATCAAAAAATCTCATTCTGCCCAGATTCTAATCCAACCATAGTTTCAGCGAAGGAGGGCGATTATCCAAACACTAAAACCTTATCCGATTCCTCAATCATTTTTACTAAATCCTTCATGGTCGTGATCGGGCAAACCTTACTCTCGGATTTAGAACGGACTTTCAAACAAGTTTCGCAAGCGAAAATCACGCCCTTAAGGTCTTTGAACTCCTGAATTTTCTTGGAAATGTCAAATTGTTTGGAATCGGGAATATCTTCCGCTTCCACACCCTCATTCATAAGATTTATTTGCACAGAATGTCCTTCCTTGAGCGCGGCGATTCCCAAACGAAAAGTATTCCAGACATGCTCCGGCTTGTTTGATTGTAAAATAATGCAGAGTTTCATAACGGTAAAATTACTTTTTTGTGATTTGTTTCAATAGCCAAATTGCCGCAAGAATGCCGACAGCAAGCCACACGATCCAAGTCAGCGTTATCAACCACGAACTGACTTCGCCCAACCACACAGAATCGGGAACGGTTGCGGATGTGTCGCATCCAGAAAGCCGTTTGCCCATAACAACATGAATCTGTTCTTCGCCTTCTTCTCCGTGCATTCTCATCATCTCATTCATTGTCTCATGCGAATCTTCCAACATTTGTCCCATATAGTATTCACCAAGCGCACCAAAATCTTCATCAGATAAATCTTCACACATAATCTCTTTTGATTGAAGCTTCTGCCATATGATCTCGCCTTCAGCTTCTTCGCGAGCGGTGTGGTTATCCGTTTGAGCACTAACCTGAGGGGTGGATATAAAACCGCTTAAAACAAGCGCTCCGGCGATTATGAACAAGTTAAGTCGTTTCATAATTCCATTTTACCACAGAAAATGATTGACCAAATGGCGTTTAAGAAAAGCTGAATAAAAAACGCCGCTACGCCGATTTTCCAAATACGCAATACCCCAACATTCTCAAGTTTGTTGGGGTATTGTTTCCAGACAAGGAAGAGAGAAACACTTTTACATTAATATAATAGATTGCGTGGACTAGTTTTCTATAAGTTGTACATAAATACCCTCGAGCTTAATTAGCATTTGCTGGTATTCGGCTGTGAATGGGCCGACTTGTTCACAGCCCGAAGAGCGCGCCCAAAAACAGTTCTTTGCCTTAGCTTCTTCATCTTTAAGGGCCGGGAAAACTTCCGAAACTCCAAGCGCGTAACCACGCGCTTTCCCCTGAATAAGCGCTTTAGTATAATTGGCAATTTTGCCGAAAAGCTCATTAGCCGGCTTTAACTTTTTTATTTTCTTCCTGAAATCAGCGCTTGAGTAATTGTCCAGCGAAGCTATAAGCGCTTTTAATTTTTGTTCTATCCTCTCAAATTCCAAAAAATATTTCTCTGTTTTTTTATTTCTTTCAACTATTAAAGGAGTAAGCTGCGGAGCGTTTGCTTTTGCCTGCTCTACTTGTGTATCAAAAGTATTGGCTAGTTTATCTAAAACGCCCAAATCTTCACTGGCTACCTCGGAAACTTTTGCGGCATTTCCTGAAGCATCCTCTAAACCCCTATCAAAATCAAACTGGAATCTGGCCGAACCCCTGCTTTCTGCCGCGGCCATAATTTTTTCCATATACAGCATAACCTTTGCTGGTTGGTTCTCGCCCGAAACAACAGAACCAATAGCGCCAAGATAATTGGACTCTATTTTAAAGTCATTGTTTATGTCTTGCGACAACTCAAGCGCTGGGATAGCGTTCACTGTATTTTGATACCTCTCAAGCGCCGCCTCCGCCTGTCTGACTTCTTCTTTGGCTTGCGTAACCATTGGATCCTCTTTGGCTATAAATAGAAAATAAGCAGCGGCAGCGACAATTATTACACCTATTAAAATAAGTATGTTTTTCATATAATTTAAATATATCACGGTTTTATTATTCCGCAAAATATATTACAATAGCTTATATGGCATTAATCATAGGATTATGGGTGGGCTGGGGAGCAATTCTACTTTCAGTTTTTATGGTTCTCACCGCAGCGCTAAAATGGCCCAATTGGTTGCATTACATTTGGGCCTTTATGGTGCTCGTCTCCGGCATCCTCTCAATGTAACCCCCCACATCAAATTTTGGTGGGGGGGTGTACCTTTTGTGCCGAAACTAACCGAATTACCGAAGTGTAGCAAAAAACTCCCGCGTTGGGAGTTTTTTGCCTGCCCGCAAACGCTAAAGCGTTAGCTTTTGCAGGCGGGCGGGAACAGTTCGTCCCGTTAGTAGAGTGCGGTTTTTGTTCGCAAATCCCCGGATTACGAACCCGGAATGTAGCAAGTAGGGAAAGCGGCAACCCCCACTACCCATTCTTGGTCTGCCCCACAGATGAGATCTCCGCTTGGTTGCCCCTCAAGAGAACAGCACTGCGGCAGGTTTGTTCCCTGTATAAAGGAGAGGTCCGTACACGCTCCAGAGTGAATTTCCTCTTGGGAAACCACCGAGCATTGCGGCGCCTCTTCTCCACAAACTAAGACCGGCTTGCGAGCCGCGTCAAATTCAATGCTGCAATTCTCATCAAACTCAAAACCGCATTTGTCTTCTATATTAGCAAGTAAACGAGGATTCACTTCGCCCCTGTCTTGAAATTGCTTTTCTGCTCCGGCATATGCATCTTGACAGCTCTTGGTTTCAATCCCCACGGGGTGTGTTTGTTTTCCTTGCGGGTTAGTATGAGCAGTAACCACCACTGTAAAAGCTGCTACAACAAGCATTGCGGTTAGCCCTAAAATAACTCTTAATTTTATTGTCATGATTGTAATTAAACGCTTACACTACAAAAGTTTTCGACCTTTTGAACCCTTGTTGATTTGTTATTCAAGATAACAAAAAGGTTTGAATGAGTCAAATAACACTATATCAATTTCCTCAGACAAAGAAAATCACGCAGGGATTGCGCAGACAATCACGCAAGAAATTATGTCTTTTTATTCTCTTCGGCGTGAGCCGTGATTTTTCCAATACGCCACTCGCTTGGCGTATTCACAACATTCTAACATTCTGCAGAATGTTAGAATGTTTTCATGAATTTAAGAAAGGCTTTGCCGTACGGTGAAAGTGATTGCATTACCTGACGGCCGCGATATTTTTTATTCAAAAGGCCAGCCTGGACTAACGAGCGAGTGTGTTGAGAAATGGTTTTGAAATTTGCTTGCAGCGTATCCGCGATATCTTCAACCGTAATCCCATCGTTCCTTTCAACCGCAAACAAGATATCAATTCGTCGATGATTAGCCGCACCCTTGAAATAACGCTCTAACTGTTTTGAAGTTTTTCCCATATCCCCAGAATAACATATTCGCCATAACATTCCAACATTCTGCAGAATGTTGGAATGTTGTTATACCCGCATTGATTTGTATAGTACACTATCAAATAACTCCTTCAATTTTGATTTTTGGGCGAGGAGTTGGATTTTATAATCCTGCACTGCGGAAAGCTTGGCGGTGATTTGCTTTTGGGTTCTCAACCCAACCTTTTCTTCACAAGATTTATCAATTCCTGTTCTGATTTATAAATGCCGTGGCGGGAAAATACCAAAACCTGGAAATCGATCAATGCCGGGAGTTTCTTGTACACCTTTCAAACTAAAAAAGCGCTCCCACGCTTCTAATGATTCAAGCGGCGCCGAGAAGCGCCGCAAGTTTCTTAAATCTTTTTCAATGTCTTCATGTCTGACAACATTCATCACATTTATATCTTTGCCATCTCGCCATATTTGTTGCGATAATAAGTAAGATTGTAATCAATTGTCTCATTCGGTTTGGTCGCAATCCAAGGGGCCTCGCCGTGGCTCGCGTTTTTCATCTCCGTGCCGGTAAATTTTTCCCACTTGTCGGCTATTTCTTCCAACACCAGCAGTTCTTCTTTTGTAAAAACATTTACATCGAAATCTTTCAATGCCTCGATGTGCAGTTGATCATTCAACCCATCAGCGATTTTGTGCTTGGTAATTTTAATTTCCTTGCCACTCATTTCTTTTAGGATTTTTTCTCCCATTCGCGGCACCGGTCCATACTCAAAACGGAGATACTCGTCTCCGGTAACCGGCCGGCCGTATTTCTCAAAAAAATCAAAGTCAAGATAGTACAAGGGCTTCATCATCTTGAGCTTGCCGAGCGTGCCGTTCTGAATCTTTTTCCCAAAGAAAAGCACGGCGTTTTTATACTTCTTTTCGTTGATTTTGGAGGTCTTAACCATAGTACTTATACTATATCAGCCAAAGTGCGCAGTGTCCACAACGCCAAAGTGCTATATCTATATTACCGCTCAACCATTGATTTATGTAATACACTACTAAATAACTCCTTTAACTTCGCTATTTCGCTTAGCCGTTTCTCTCCACTCTTGTTTTTCGTGTTTATTGTTCATAAATTTATTTAAATAATTTTAAAATTTTTTATATTTTATAAATCATATCTTTTCTCTCAACAACAATTTGCCAGCCGGCGCGTTTAGCATATTGATACAAGCGCTTGTTGGGATTAAAACAAATAGGTTTTTCTACCATCTTAAGAAACGGGACGTCGTTTTCGGTATCGCCCACGCCGATTGAATTTCGTAAAGTCAGGTGTTCTTTTTCTACGGCTCGCTGTAAAATTTTTGATTTGTCGGTAATGAGCTCGGCGTAATTAACCTTGCCCGTAAACTTCTTACCCTTCCCTACCTCGTAGATTCTCCCATATACTTTGTGGAACCCAAGCTTTTTGCAAAATCCTTCAACAATTTCCCGGGGCGAGTTGGAAATAGCAAGAAGATAGTAATTCTTGCTCCGCAGTTTTTTAAGGAGGTCTCTGGTATAACGATAGACTCTATTTTGATCAGATGCGACGACCTTTTTAGCAATTTGGAGAAAGTCGCCGTGTCTAACTCCTTTTATGTTTTTCTCAAACGCTTTAATGACGGCTCCGATATAATCATCATAAGAACCTTTTCTCTCGTGCCAATTTTTATAGGCACGCCAGTATACGTTACGGACTTGTGGAGGAAACGCTCTTTCTTGGACCAATGCTTCGGTTATTTCAATAAGCAAGCTGGAACGAAAAAGAGTTCCATCAATATCAAAAACAGCCGCCTTGCGTTGAATTTTCTTCAGCGATTTCCTCATAATTTAATGCTAACACCAAACTATTTATTAATCTCTTGTTGTAGCTTTTTTAAAATACACACCATCGCTTCCGTATCACGCTTGCAATAGCTGAGCATATCATCTGCAAGTTTCGCCTTATCGGCTTTGGAGGTGTTTGTGCTTGTGAGCACGGGCCACGACGCTGACGCTGTTGCACCCTCTTGTATCGTCAAATCATCATAGGCGAGTTCTGGGCAGATCGCTGGTAAAACCATCTTCAAAGATGCGCTTTTTTGAAATGCGTTCCTGGTATATAGCTGATTTTTTAATTTGAAAATAACCATAAGGTCAAATATGCGGTCGTTAACCGCTTTCAGAAAATCCGCGTAATCCGGCTCCATTCTCGCCATTTCATCGTTACAGCCTTTTTCAAACGATTCATTCCAAACAATTACCGAGCCTCTTTCTCCAATATCTCGTCTTAGTTGCGCCAAAAGTCCTGGCACGGAATCTTTAAACGTGCGAGCCAAAAATTTCTCATATCGTGTGTTCGCATCTGGAGCATCTTTTATTCCCAAAGAATATTGAAACGGGATATTTTGATAAGGCCGCGTGCCGTCAAACGGTGGGATAGGGGAGCCATACGTTTCGTAATCAAGAAAATATAATGGGTATTGCAATTCCGCTAATGTTTCGGCAATTCCTGCCACGTCAGTTGTTTCTTCAATCCTTGGCTCTTCAGGTATTTGTCCGACAGATTCAAGATAAATGTTAAGATACTCACAGTTTCTCGGGCTAGGACATGTGGCGAGCATCTCTTCATCCGGAGCCTCGCGCCTGTTTAATACTTTAAGTGCCAGCGGAATAAGATGTTTTACCTCGTCTGTTTTTTCTAGCACCATATCTGTTATATCTTCTGAAACAAAAAGTTTCTCTGGTTGAATATCTCCACGCCGCACATATTGGTTATTAATGTGCACGAGATTAGTTCGGTCTAGTTTTATACCGGCATTTTCAAAACAAATCCGCTGAAATGCAACGTCATACGGATATTCTTTTTTGACCGTGGTTGCTGATTTTACTTCGTTAAGCGTCCAGGTGTTCTTGCTTTTTTCCAATATGTCTGCGCGGCACGTAATCGGATCGGCTACCACTGTCGGCTGATAAAGAATTTTTACCCCGCTTTCTATCAACTTTTTAGTATTCTGCCATCCTTCTTGATTATATCCGGCCACTTCTACGCCACCCTCAAATAATTTTCGTGAAAAATCATCTACCTCCCGTCCCATTTCTAAAACACGCCTGACTTCAGGCGTATCTTCAGGTATCAAGTCCGGCCTGTGTTTTTCCATCCACAACCCCACCGGACACTCCATATATTTCATAAAATCAGTTTTTGTAAGCATGGTTACAGTTTTTTACTAGCCCCTATATTTAGGTATTTGATTATATCCGGTTTGTGGATCATTTGATTTGTATATTCTGATAAATTCCATTTCCTTTTTGTTAACCTCTTCATCGGGGGTATTGTCTGATTCCCACAAAACCTCTTTTCTTATTGTAAAATCACGCATTTGTTCGTGCGTAAAATCTTTCGCAATAAGTTGATTGTCTGCGCTACCGAAGTAATTTATCTCGCCAATTAAGTCTTTGCCGATATATATTTTCCCATTCGGATATGTGATTTTGTAGACATATTTCATAATTTTTTTTATTTAATTTTGGCTCGGTTGAGAACATTCATAATAACCCAGTATTTATAACGGCCGCGGTACCAATACTTCACGCGATACGGCTTTTTCCCCGGCATTGCAAAATCCTCCCAAACACCATTTTCCTTGATGCGTTTAGCAATGTACTGAAAAAGGACGGACTCTTTCTCGCGCAGAATCCATTCATGCGGAGCGGCTTTGGCATATGTTTTTGCAAATGTCCATTTCATTTTTTGATCATTATTTTCTGCTAAATTCGCAGCCTTGGTTGCTACATTGGCCCTTTCTTTTGCGATGTTCACACTCGCCATCCTCTAGATTAAATTTTTTACCGCAAGAACATGAGAAATATGTATTAGGCATATTAGATTCATATATTTTCCCGCATTTCGGGCACTTTTTCGTAACTCTAGACATAAATTTGAAGTTTTATTTTACCTTATGCGATATTATTTTGTTTATTCTTTTGAGATTTTACTTATTATCGCTACCCCCCGAATCTAAGAGATTCAACTTCAAACTATAATATATGATTGAAACTGGAAATCTGAGGGCTCGTATCGCGTCATTAACCGCCTTATTGCTCCTATAAGCTAGAATGAGTCCTCGAACAGATTTTCCATCTTTTTTTGCCAAATTATCCTCAACCCACTGCATATATTTAGCCATTTGGCCAACCACTTTCTCCGTCACTAGGTCACGCTTGAGTTCTATTACAACAAAATTGCCATTATTGTCTCTTGCAAGAATATCAATTGGCCCCAAATCTGTCGGAAACTGCTGGGCAATCTCACCTGCGCTGTCAATAAAAATCTCCAATTTCTCACCAAAATCGATAGATCTCCAATTGTCTACAATATATGATTCGAGGTCTTTCTCAAAAGTGAATCTATCTTTTTCAGTAGGTTGGCCGTACTCGTCTTCTTCATCGATTTCTTCTTTGGAAGTATGTAACGCCTCGGAAGGCATGGTAACTGTTTCGGACTCTTGATCCATGGCGCGCGCGCCCATATAGATAACATCTTGTGTCATCCACCGAAACTCATCATCTTGAAAATTTAATCCTGCGGTAAACTTTTTTCGCAATTCATTCATTTCTGGCAGCTCTTTAATATAGTGACGCAGTGCTTCGATATGCTCGGTAAAAATTTGGTATTGAAGCCCGGGGCTTGATTTTTTTGGAATACTAAACTCAGGGTCTACATATAGACAAAAATGCCTCCATTCACGCGGTTTTATTGCGTTATATTTATTTGGATACCTAAACGCCAACAATAAACTGAGGAAACGTAAGCCAATATAACTATGAAAGGTTTTGTTCAATTCGTGATTACGCATTTCTTGTAAATGATCAATAACGTCCTGTGCCTCTTTAAATCTTTCACCGACATCCCTTGTCTCGTCATAAAGAATTTCAAAGAATTGTCGAATTTCTTTTTCGCTCTCGTTCGCGAAACGTATTATTGAGCGGCGCGGCAAATAGTTGATTCCTGCCACCAAATTATTTTGAACAATAGCTTGTCCCAACATTTTCGACAATTCTTTTATTTCTAAATCAAAATGTTTCTGAAAATTATCAACAGACTTAAACTTATAGCCCTCTTTCTCTCGCACATGAACTTCGGGCGTAATTTCCTCAACATATTTGAGGTATAATTCAACCCACTCTTTTATTTTTTGTTGCGAGATCATAAATTTATTTAAACAATTCCGCCACCGGCACGCTGAGGGCTTTGACAAGCACCTTTTTCAATTGTTCCAATAGATTTTGCATATCTTCTTTATTTTACGCCTTTTTGCCCAATACGCCACGCGGGTGGCGTATTGAATTTTCGTTTGCCTGCCCCGCCGCGCCCCGTAACCAGCTTTGCTGTGGTTGGGGTAGCAGCGGCGTTTACCCCGTAGGAAGCCATGCTTTCCTTCGGGGCTCTGCTATTCGGGGTAATGAGTGTTAGATCAGAGTTCATGATTTATTTTTCACTTTCTAATCTTGCTTTAAGCAAGAAGATTGTTTCATCCCGAAGTTTGGCTCGCGCCCAATCTTTTTGGCTATCGGATAAAAATTCGCCAAGCCCGTTCAAGATATTGCGATTATTCATTTTCTCTAATTGTTCAATGCACTTTTGCATCAATTCAGAAAATATCATACCCGCTCGCTTCTCTACGATCTCCTTATTGATAGGACATCGATGCTCCAGAAAAAACCAAACATCGTAAATGTCACGGCTGGTTTTGCCAATCCGTTCATGCATGGCTATTAGTTTGTGAGCAAACATATCTTCTCTGACCATTACCAGCATGGAAACTCCCAAGTTTGTCTTTAATTCGTAGCGGGATCCAAAAGCCCGACGATTGATTTCGATTTTTATCTTGCGGGCTTTATCTTCGTACGAAAGGACGAACAATAAGTTAAATCGCTTTCGCTCCATTTCCTTGATTGAGCCATATTTCTTTGCGATCTGCCCAATCCGGTTAAAAACATAATCTTCTTTGTTTTCGTCCAACAAATCAAAATCCAAATCAACCGAAAACCGGCTCAAATCGAAAAACATTAAAGCGGCCGTACCGCCCTTGAAGCCGAGCAGCGGCGCAATGGTGGTGTCAGAATAAATATCCTTAAGAATCTGGAAAAGAATGTTTTTGTGAACCGATATGTCAAAAGCGGTGTTAGTCATAATTATTTCGTAGCTTTATAATCTTCAAAGAACTCATCAACCTTTTTAGCCATTCGCTTGTTTTTATAAATCGGCAGCATCTCAAAAACCTTATCCCAATTCAAAGAGCCCAAATTATCGAAGTGATAATCCTTGTGAATATAGATAGTGTCCAAGAATGCGCGCTCCGGACTAGCAACAGAAGTTTCATCTTTGTGCTCAACACCTGCAGGGTTGGTCAAAACAAAGTCTTTAATTTTTTTGTAGGAGTATGTTTGGCCATCAACATCAATCTCGCGCGTCTGGTATGACGCAACTGTAATCTTTTTATAAAACTGAAAATTGATGCCGGTTTGAATCAAGACCGTTTCAAAGCTCACGTAGGAAGGCGTAAAAATCCTGGTGGCCAACTCCAACTTGTCGTAGTTCTTGTCCTTAGCATAAATACCCCGGCGGATACGATACAACTCACCGGTTTTTATGTAGTAATTAACTCTATCAATCGCGGCTTTTTTATCGCCATCTCCCCAAATCAAAGAAATGTCTTTAAAAGTAAAGACCGTCTTGGCAGATCGTAATATGTCGGAAATTGGCTTTTTCTCGTACTTCATAGTCTAAAGGTCGTAATAATTCCGTCCTTTAGCTTATTTTAGTATACAGCCACAATAAACGCAAGGCGGGCCCCGCGCCAACTCTTTCCTCCCCTGGTAGGACTCCCCGCCTGCCAGTCGCTGCGCTCTAGGCACTGCGGGCAGGGATCGAACCTGCGACCGTCTCGTTAACAGCGAGCCGCTCTACCCGCCCGCCACGCAAGCCGAGCTTGCGAGGCGTTGCGGGCGGGCCGCTGAGCTACTTAAAAATTCCAGAGCTCCACACCCTGAACGAAATCCGAACGCATTTTCGGGAAACCTCCGACGAATGAAGCCGCCCCGCCGCCGCTCGCTAACGCTCGCCGCCAAGCAAAACATTCTTCGCTTTTCCTGATGCGCGCGCGCCTGATTTTTTCTTCTAAAAGGAAAAGAATGTTTTGCTTGGCTCTGCTCTGACCGAGCAGGCGGCGGGGCCGGCCTCTTTCTGTATTCGCTCGGACGGCTCGGCATTCCTCCCCCCAACCCCCTCCTGCCGAGCCGTCCTTGCTTTTATTTCCAGCGGAATTTGTGTTTACGAATAACTATTATCGCTACGATTATTTTTTATTTAGTGTTATATAAAAATTATCACTCTTAATATCACACTTTTGGGTTTGGAAAAATTCCGTTTTCTTCATTAAATCATCTCTGTTAATACTTAAAAGGATCTCGTACCTTTCAATAGGCTCATCAATTTCAAAAATCAAATCTGAAGTATTGATCTTGCTAAAACTAGTTTCTGTATCTTGGTGTAAAGCGCTCCAATGATAAACTTGCAGTATTTGCCGTTTACCTTTCAGTTTTGAGTTTGAATGCACTATGGAGTCGGCAATTATTTCCTGTTTTAATTTTTTTGCACCAACTTTTTGATGCCTCCGATATCCAAAATTCTTGCCATCATTGTTTATAAATCCATCGTGATAACTAAAATGGGCATACCATCTGCCACCAATGCGACGCCAGATATAAATACTTCCATCCCCTCCTTCTTCTACTTTCAAAAGTTGATGATATTTGGAACCATTTTTAATGGTGACATAATTTTTGTGCATCTAGTTATTATTTTATAATTCTAAATCTTTAAATCTTATTTTTTAATAACTCCAGCTACTTCCAGCTTTTGAAAAAGATTTGATCGAGTTATTTTTTCATCATATCTCCAATATATTAGTTGGACCCGGTTTTGTTTACATTTTTTCCTCTTGCTAGCGTCTCTTTTTTTGCTTAGCATGAGGGCTTCCTCGCCCCCAAAGAAGTCGACGGGTTCGAAATGTTGTTTTCCTTGATATTCAAAAGCCAGCTTTTTTGAGGCAATGAATATATCTAAATGTTGTGGTTTAATCCATTTTGGATTTGCATGTAGCAATGCATCGGTAAAAATTTTCTTTACCAAATTGAATAATTCAATTTCTGATATCCAGCCCTCACCAATTCTTGGGAGTCCGTGGCGTTCTCGTAACAAATTTTCTCCTTCCCGCAATATATCATCAATCAATTCTGTAAATTCGTTATCTGACGAGTACTCTTTTTGCTCTCCGATTCTTATTAAATCAGCTTCGTAAAATTTCTTGCTCTCAATTATGTGTTGTCTCCCGGTGAATTTTAAATCACTAATCCAGACAAAGCCATCTTTTATTTGCCCAAGAGAATTTGCCTCTGTGAAATCGGGGATTCTGTTGGTCTTCTCTCTTTTTTCTTGTGCCCTCCACACTTCACCCCAATCAACACGTTGATAGTATTCTATGTGAGTTAATATTAAATTTTTGTCCCCCACTTCTTTTTTAATATATTCTGGTGAAAATTCTATCCATACTCTATTAATATTTTTGTCTTCTGTTGATGTTGATGAAATACCACAAAATTTAATCTGGTTTGGAAATCCTTCGAAAAATCGCCCTTGCTCAACATAATCATACTCTATAGAAAAAGATGAGGGCGACACATCTTCAAACCCATCCAACCCTTTTTTACTCAAAGTAATCTTTTTTTTCTTCTTATCAATTAATTCTTTAATCAACGGTGCATAATCTTTAATAATATTTAGAGGGGACTTAATCCCAAGTTTTTTATTATTATGAATAACTTTATCTAAGCACCGAGTATATTCTAACGGGTTATTTTTTATTAAATCACTTTGTGAAGATTGAGTTTTTAAAAATAGCAAATCCCTTCCCTCAAATGGCACATCCGCAATTCGTTTTAGATATATTAATTCATCATGGAGCTCTGAATTATAAAAATTATTTCCTAATAGTTTATAGTATTTTTGAATAGCTTGCTTATATTTTTTATTATCAATTAAATCCTTAATTGTTTGATAGTTTTTGATATGCTCTCTTGGTTTCTTCTTTCCTTCAATATGTCCACCGCCCACCCCTTCCAACAAATACCCTTCTTTCTCTAATCTATGCAACACTGGTAAAAAATATTCCTTAACCGGATTAAGAAAATGTGTTCGGATTTTTTCTAAGAGAATTTTGTCTGATGATATGCCAAAATCTTTCCTTAGCTGTTTAATTGAGTTCTTATATCTATCTAATTTTCCTTTAAATAGATAGGAAAATCGATCTTTCTTTTTCTTATTCAGATACAATTCCAAAGACCAAGCTTCTATTCCGTAAAGTTCGGGGTGCTTAGGAAGGTGTTTAGCATATCGCCACAATTGAGCCATTAAATCGATTTGATCTTCATTGTCTGTGAATGTCGCTATATGCCAAATATTTCTTTCCTTGCCCAGTGTTTTATGTTGATAAGCAAGATGCGCAAGCTCAACCGCTTGCTGATAATACTTGCTGTCCGCGTACCCGAAAGTTATCCGATAAAATTCTTGCTTATTCATAAACTACTTGATTAAATCATCAACACCAACGCCTAATGCTTTAGCAATTTTTGCTAAAGTATCTATTGTCGGGTTTTTATTTGCGCCAGACTCAATTTTAATAATGGTGTTATAGGTAACATCAGCCAATTTAGACAATCTATCCTGCGAAACACCCATTTTATTGCGGTATTTCTTTATATTGTCGGCGATTGTTGATTTGTTTGTTGACGACATTGTAATATATTACTATAATTAAAGTAATAGCGATTAATCTTGTGTAATTTATTACTATGGTAGCAGAAATTATAAGTTTCGTAAACACAAATTCCGCTGGAAATAAAAGCAAGGACGGCTCGGCAGGAGGGG
>Ga0155687_112_pt1 | contig 8754 bp, 7 predicted proteins | sample RifCSPlowO2_01_FD_107344 | JGI IMG/M metagenome (GOLD analysis project Ga0155687, IMG submission 107344) | Candidatus Giovannonibacteria bacterium RIFCSPLOWO2_01_FULL_44_40
ACGCTTGAGATTTTTTTTGTTCATTTTTGAAAAAGTTTTTTCATATTATCAGAGGTCGTACCTCATATAATTCTGTGGATAACGCTATTGACATGGTTTTTGGGTTTGATATAATGGGTTTACAAGTGGCTTCGGCCTTACCCCCGCAAGGGGGAGAACAGAAAATGGCTCTTAAAGCAGGTCTTTGAGGGTCTTTTTCAATTCCGTAAAAACTTGTTTATTCATAAATCCGACCTTCTCGACTAAACGTCGTGTGTCAATAATGCGCATCTGTGAAAGCAATGCGGATGCTTGTTTCCCCTGCACATCTCCGACTAAAATTCGAAGAGGATGTTTTTGTTTTGAAGCGGTCAACGGCAGAACTAGACAAATATTAGGTCCGAATGCGCGCACGATAACAACTGGACGAAGAAACAAGCGCCCGCTGCCATCTTGTTCAAAGCCAACATTGGCACCTAGGCGGCACCACCAAATTTCACGCACCGTGTATAGGCGGGACTCTTCGATGTGCGTTTCCTTTTTCACCGTATTCCATTTGTCAAAATCCTTGTTCATGTTGTGTGATTTTATTATAATTATAGCAAAATTTTACGCTTCCAGCCGAAAGCAAGAACGAAAACTATTATTTTTTGAAAAAGTTTTTTTGTCATATCATAAAATTTTATTTCCCATTTCTCCCATTTCTCCCATTTCTCCCATTTCTCCCATTTTCACCACCCTCCCGTTTTCCAAGCGCGTAAGCCCGTGGCTTTCCAAAAATTCCTTGTACCATTCCTCGTGTCCCTTCTTTTCCTCTTCCCTTTTCCGCATTTTATCCCGTTCAGGCAAAGTCCTTTCATCCTCCATTTTTTCAGCAAGCGATCTTTGCAAACGATCCAAAAGAAAATTTAATTCTTTCGCCCGCATTTTGAGTTGCAAAACCGGCAGCAACGCGGCGTCCAACGGATAAAACGGAATTTTCTCAATGTCCCCAATCCCGCCCCTTTCTCCCATTCCCCTTCCTCCCATTCCTCCCATTTCTCCCATTTCTCCCTTTTCTCCCCTTCCTCCCATTTCTCCCTTTTCTCCCCTTCCTCCCATTTCTCCCTTTTCTCCCATTATCCCCCTTAATCCTTTTAGCTCTGCGTAAAACCCTTTCCAAATGTCATTGCAATCCTCTTCAAGCTCCGCGTTCGCCGCGATTGAAAAACCAAGAAATTCATAATACTCGCGCGTCGTGTTTCTTTTCCATCCCTCAACGATGTTTTGTTTTACTGACCTGGCGGAACGGTCCATTTGGTCGGCGAGCGCGGTGAGAGTTTTTGTCTTTGGAAATTTTTGTGTTAACTCCGCGCACGCGCCCTGCATCTCCTCAGCTTTTTTATAAACCAGCAAATTGCGGTATCCGTATGGATTTTTTGATTGTTTTAAAACCATAATGGGAATAAAGGGGCTAAACGGGATAAATGTTTGAACATTCATGATTTATAAATTGTGGATGGCTCGCTAATTTTTAAGCAAATTATTAATTTGTTCTTTAAGCATTGGCAAGTCGTCTTTTACGGTTTTCCAAACCATTTTTAAATCAACCCCAAAGTATTCATGAATCAATTTATCCCTCATTCCCGCCCACTGGCGCCAAGGAGTTTCCGGATGCGTGTTTTTTAAATCATCAGGCAAATTTTTGATGGCCTCCCCTATAATTTCAAACTGGCGGATAACTGCATTTTGCGTCCTAGAATCTGCAAAAAATGCTTCTTCCGATACGCCAGCCAAATACTTTTCAACTTCGCTAATGCTTTCCTGGATGTGCTCAAGAAATATTTTTGGATCTTTCGTCATAAAATCGGAACGGCTTCTTTAAAAATAATGTCTTTAAGCAGGCGATGCACAGACCGGTAAGTAATAACATCAACCTTCTTATGCAACACATCCTCCAGCGCAAATTGAAGCCCCACCAAATCCAACAAACTCTTTTCCTTGCCAAACTCCACCAAAATATCCACATCGCTTTCCGGAGTCGCTTCTCCGCGAACAATGGAGCCGAAAAGCGCCGAACGCGAAACATCATGTTCGCGCAACACCGGTACAATTTTTTCTTTAATTTGTTCTATATCCGTATCCGCTCGCATAGCTTTATTTTACCATTTCCAGCCTCAAAAGGCGGTGTGGATAATTCCACACTACTAATTACTAATCATTACGAATCTACTAATAATTCAATTAGTAAATTAGTAAAAATAAGTAATTAGTAGGATTATAAATCCTTACTAAACCTTAATAAAATAGGCTCAGTTTATGGCGTTAAGCAATTCTTTTGCATCTTGGCGTTCTGGGTTGAGTTTTAATGCTCTACGAAGTGTCTTTTCGGCTTTCTCGCGTTCACCAGCGTTTTTATATGCCATGCCCAAAAAACTGTATGCCTCTGCCGTTTTGTATCCGGCCGCAATCCCTTTTTCAAAATAAAGCGCCGCCAAACTGGGATTTTTGTCAAATTCCAAAAGTCCCAGCGCTATCCAAACCCTGCCCTTGTCCGTCCATCTTGCTACCACCCGCAAAAAAACCTCGGCGGCCAAATCCTTTCTGCCCACTAAATTAAAAGTGTCTGCCGCGGCCACTTGGTCTTCAAAATTTTGCGATTCCAAAAGAAATTTTAATTTCTCTGCTGCGTTTGCAGGAGTAATCCGCAACTTATTGATAACTTCGCGATTTTCTTCATTATTTCGCAAAAAAATTGCGGCGTACGAATCGGAGTATACAAGCGCCCATTTTGGGTCAGCAATTCTTCTGTATTTAAATTGGTTTACCGCAAGATCTTCGCTATACTGATACAAAAATATTGCATTGAATTTATGCTTATCAAAAATCTCCCGCCATTTATTCTCTTTGCGAAATGCCGGCGCGTAAACGTCCTCAAAAAAAGACGCGGAATACGCTTCTGGCCGGTTATCAACAAAAACTTTTTCTTGCGGATAAAAATAATAAATAAGGTAACTTCCGATATCGAAATCGTTAAAAATCGGGCCTTTTAACTTTTGTTCTTTAAAAAACTCCGCCGCGTCATCAGACTGCCGCGTAAGCCCGATGCCAAATTTATTGTAATTTGAAAACCCGCCGGAGGCTCCTAAAAAAATAAGGTATGCGAGAAGTAGAGCAAATAAAGCTCCAAAAAAAACGTTTATTTTTTTTCTTACAAAGTTTGCGCGGAAATTGCATGATACTATCGGCAAAAAAAACAAGCCGAAAAGCGGTATAAGCCTTAGCATTTTTATGCCGCCGGCGGTAACCGCAATGCCTGCCAAAAAATTAAAAACAGGCTTGTTCTTTAAATTGAATAAAAAGCTAAGTGCCAAAAGAAGGGCTGACAATTGAAAAACCGTGATTGAAATGTTGTCCAGCGGCGGCCGTGATCTCAAAAAATAGGACAGCGGCTGGTTCTCGCTTATCTCAACGCCGTAATTATTTAAAATCCCAAGCGGATATAAAGCTCCCGCAACACCGCTGGGGTTGAGCAAGTTTACTGCCAAAAGAGCCGCAAAAAGAACAGCCAGTTTTCTGATAAGCGCGTCATCGCGCAAATTTTTATAATTTAATATTATTTTCTCAAGCAAAAAACCAGCGACCAGCATGGGGCCAGCTATAAAAAATATATGCGTATTGACCCATAATATCTGCAGCGGAATCAGCCAATAAATTTTGTTGCTCTCCGGCTTCTCTTTCAAATCAATTAAAAAATAGAGAAAAGCCGCAATAAAAAAATAGCTGAATATTTCCGGCCGCAAATCCGTTCGTTCTCTTAAAATAAGGATTGTTGGAATGGAAAAAATCGCAACTAGCCAAAAATCAGCTTTTTTGGTTGAGGCGAGAAACAAAAGCCCAAACGCCGCAAACAAAATAATAATCTTAAAAATGACGAGCCATTCCCAGCCAACAGCTTGATGCAGTAAATAAAAAATTATTCCCGCGAGCCAGTGATGATTAATAAATGGATAATCAGGCTCGGTATAGGAATAGACATTTGAATAAAGAACGTCAAAGTTTCCTTGCAAAATCATCTCGCCGTTTTTGACGTGCCTAGCTATGTCGTCCGCCGCCGGCAGTTGTATTTTGTGCGCCAAAAGCGAGCCGTAAAAAGCCAGGATTAGAGTGAGAACGGCAATTTTTAAAATTTTATCTTTCGTGGCGCAATTTGTTTCATAAAATTTCATTGGCGGCGCGAATCTACTTCTTCGTAAACCATCTTCGCCACTGTCACGATTGCGTCAGAAAGCTCGTTGAAATCATCCCCTTTTGTGAAAACGCATAAAAGATATGGGTTTCCGGGGTAATACACAATGCCGCAATCGTGAAGTTGGGTTATATCCCCCTGCTTTCTTTCGCTAAACTTATGAGCGATAGGGATGTTTTTGGGAACTCCTTTTCTTAAGCCGCCTTCGTAATCGGCGCGCGCCAGATACTCAAGGGCCTTTTCCGAAACTTCTTTGGATAAATATGAAGCGTTGTACAAAAGCCGAAAAATGGAAGAATATGTCTTTGTTGAAAGAGTGGCGAGCTTCAAATCGTCTCCCGGAGCAACCATGCCCAACTCATTATATGTTTCTAGAATGAGATCATCATCTGGCGATAGCATTGTTAAATATTCAAACAGCAGGTTATAAGCACGATTATCGGAATAGGCGGCCATTCTGAAAATCAGTTCATCAATTGTGTAAGGCTTATCCAGCTCCAATATTTTTTCAGAAGAAATGGTTTGAATACGATCTAGAGCCAGCGATGCGCTGTTGTAAACAAGCTTTTGCGCGAGCAGAGACGGTTCGTCTTCCGCGAGTTTAAAGTAAGCGAGCATTAACGGCATTTTAAGCAAACTTGCGGGGATAAATTTTTCGCGGTCATTGATGCCGAATGTGGGCCCATTCTCAAGGTCTCGGAAAAATACCGCGACTTCCTCGGTTTTGCCTTCTCTTTTCCAGACATTTATTTGATCCGCAAGTTTATTTTTGAATGTAAGATACAATTTCTTGCTTATCACCGGCTTGCTTTCGCAGTCCAGCGCCTGATTCAACCATTGATAATCGGCCGCGCATTTGATTGCCGCTGGTCTGGCCATTAGCCATCCGATGCCAGCGCCCAATATAAAAACCGCTGCGGCAATAAAATATGAATTTTTAATCTTTTTCATATCGGGTCAATAACATTTACTGTTCTTGTTGCCGTCCCGGTATTTCCCGCTTGGTCGACGGCCGTGTATATAATAGTATGCGTGCCTGCTTGGCGGCCCTCTTTATCATGAAAACGATATTATCGTTGGCGTTTTCGTATCTGATTTTTATGCGCGGGTGGTGCGCTTGCCAAACGCGAAATACCTCATCTGCAAACGCCTGTCCGACCGTTTCTACTCCTCTAAAATCCAAAATAATCTCATGAAATTTGTCCAAGCCGCTAAGCACTCTTCGCGCCTGCGAGCGGGAAATATAAGATTCTCCCATTTTATAGAGCTTCACAATCACGCGAGTTTTGCCGAATTCAAAAGAATCTCCGGAAAATTCCCTGAAAACTTTCGCGAGACTGCGCTTGGATTTAATTTTTATGAAAAAAGAAACCTTGGTGCCAATGACATTTTTTATATCTTTTACAAAAACGTCGGCGGCGATGTTGTCAAAAATCAATTTCTTGTTTGAACTTTTAAAAGTCAGGATATCAGCCGCTTTTGACGTAAAAAAAATGCCTTCGCCGGTATGCTGTTTTGGAGCCGTGGTTTGTTTCCCTTTAAGCAAATCTTGAATTGCCTCAAGCTCGCTCTTCAGCTTTTTTTTCCGCATTAAATTATTGAATATGCCAATGCCGCGATCAACAACGTCAAAACCGATAAAATCCCGCTCTCGCCTTGCCGAGACCTCAATGCTTTTGGAGCGCGAATGTTCTATCGCGTTGTTAAGCATTTCAGTAAAAGCGTAATCTAAAATGCCGGAAATGTTTTTAGGAAGCTTTAAAAAAATTCCGCTCTCCCGTTTGATTTCATCCAAAACGGCGTCTTCCGAGAGATTTTTATTTTTTAATATTCTGCGCGCGCGCAAAATTTTTCTCTTTTCCGCAACAATTTCCGTTCCGTGCGCAAAAACATAGCGGGCTTGATTGGCCCGGCCCATCCGCAGAATTTTGCCTTCGTTCTGCAGTTCCTGCAAAAAACGGCTGATGTAGGCGCGCGAAAAACCAGTTTCTGATACGATTTCGGAAGCGCGCGCCCTTCCCGCTTTGGCCAGTTTTTTTAAGATAAAATTCCTTACATCCATAATCAATTAGTTGACAACTTTAGTGTAGTCTAAAAAATAAAAGTTGTCAACAAGTTGTAAACTTACTCACTTGGGAGCTCGGCTTCCAAGTTCACAACATTAACTATCCGTTCCGCGGTCGCCGTATTTCCGGCTTGATCGGTTGCTTTATATATAATTGTGTGAGTTCCGGTTTGTGAAGTATCTATCGTAAGCCCATCGCCCTGCAAAAGTTCGAGACCTCCGTTCAAAGAAGCGGTGTATCCCAAATTTTGATTTACGTTGTCCTCCACGGTAACTCCCATATCCGAATAAGCCGCGCCGATTTCTATTGCGGCCGGATTATTTCCTAAAATTGTGATGGTGGGAGGTGCGGTATCCGCCGGAGAAGAGGAAGCCGAGCTTCCACTTGGAAGCTCGGCTTCCAAGTTACTAACCGGCGCGATACCTCTTTGTTCCAAAAGTGCTTTCAATTCTTCCTCCGTGATGCAAGTCTGTCCGATGCAAAGTTTTTCCGTCTGTATTTCTTTCACGGTAAGTTTCCCATTTTCATCAATTGACCAGTTTCCATTCGCGGAAAGTATTGAACGCGCGTTTATAACGTCCGCCTCCTTTAGATCAATGAAGAATCCTTTTTTCAGCTCTCCGGTTTTTTGATCAACCGACCATAATGGTTTATTCGCGTCGTTCGCGAAATAATCGTAGGCGGCTACATCCAGCTTGGAGTGAGAACGCTGGACGAAAACGAGAATGCGCGGCACACTCGAAACTGACTCCTCAACATCGCCTTCCGGGAAAACACTCGGTGTTTGCGGCCCACCAACACCGAGTGTTGAGGAGGAAGGCAATGTTTTCTCCTTACTCTTCGCCACTCCTTCTTCATCTATATAATCCACTCCCCCGCCGTGGTCTTTATAACTATCATAAGTGCTCGCGGAGCCGCTAGTACCGTCCGCCAGCTGGCGGAGATTTATTTTTTGTTTGATTTCACTCCGGACGATCTGCGAATCTCCGGCGCTCGTCCCGATGCCGGACGGCGGATCCCAGTCTTCCAACGCATACCCTATTACCGGATCTCCAGGCCGAGCGCGCATCGCAAAACCTTTCTCCGAAGCTGATGTCAGTTTGTCGCCCAATTTAATCGGCCCATTCTCCAAAGAAATTTTTACCGGAACTCTTCCGGAAAGAGCAATCGGATAAACTTGGTAAGACGGATTGGCAGCCGCGTCTTCTTCATATTGCGATCCCAAAATAAACCCTGGCGCTGAAGATACAATGCCCATGAGCGCCGGGGCCCCGGCCTCATCCGCTATGCCGACAAAAGAATGTTTGCCGTCCGCGCTTGGTTTTATGCGCACCAAATCACCAGGTTCCAGAACTTCATCCGAGAAATAATTTTCCGCAAGGTCGGAGGGATTAGTAACAATCAATCGGCCAGCAATTTGGCCCGTGGTTGATGCGTTGCAAGAGCCGTCGTTATCAACGCAAAGTCCTCCAAAAGGTATGGCGAGCCCGGCCTGGTACACTCCGTTGCCTAAAGTCGTGGAGCCGGTGTTAGTCATGAGCACCGTGACAGAAGTCCCGCTCGCGAACCGCAGGAAATTGCCAGTGAATGAACTGCCACCCATTCCCAATTGCATGTTGATGCCAGTGCCGGAAAATATCTGCGTACCCTCTTGATAGAAAGACACCAAATCCGCCGTGGTTGAAGTTGAAGTGTAAGCCTTTAAAGCTACTCCTGTAGAAGTTCCTTGGTTTTCCGCGTAGACTCCGGCCGGTATCAAATTACCTGCGGCCGTGCCTGTGGTTACGCCTTGAATGCCGAATGTTTTTCCGAAAGCCAGAAGACCGGTGTTTACGCCGTCAGCGTTAGTTCCGCGATTGGCCTGCACCTCAATCGCGCGCACTAGTTGGCTATTTCCGAATCCTGAAGTGTTATCAATCATCCTGAACAACAGTCCTTCGCTTGTTGCAACTGCGGAGTTCGCGACTGTTGTTATGAACCTGTTTGCAAATGCCGCTCCGGAGCCGTGCGAAAGCAAAGCGTTTCCGTAAAGCGCGGCGACTCCGTTGGCAGCCGAAGTTGAGCCGTCAAGATTTAGAACCGCAGTTTTAGTGCTTGTACCGATTCCGATGCCTCCGGCAAATGATGACATATTGGTTGAAGTGGCATTTAACCATCCGAAAGTTGGAGTCGTTGAGCCATAAAAATTATGCACCGTGCCGGCAGAAACGATGCTTATCAAATCGTTGGTTGCAAATGTCTGTGTTCCTCCGGAAAGTCCGTTGAGCGAAGTGATGGCGGTTGTCAAAGCGCATGTCCCGCGTATAGAGAAGCATCCGGTGAGAACATCGATGCCCGAACCGAAGGTGGAGGTGGCAGTATTAGAAATGTTGATTGTGTTCGCTCCGGTGTTGCCTAAAGCAAGGATTGTTCCCGGAGAAGTCGTCCCTATTCCAAGGTTGCCTGTGTCAGCAAATCTTCCTGCTTCGGTAAGAAGTCCTG